>CDYY01039984.1_pt1 | contig 264606 bp, 286 predicted proteins | sample 480691 | NCBI WGS metagenome assembly CDYY01 (sample SAMEA3182107, study PRJEB8094) | gut metagenome | biome: human; feature: gut; material: Stool; isolation source: human stools | place: Canada | collected 2013-02-25
TACACTTACCGGCAAAGCCCGCAATTTTTGACCTTGAGCCTCAAGGTCATAATAGAAATGCCAAACATTTCCATTGAACAAGGTAGTTAATTTTAGTATAATAAAAGTGTAATTTATATAAATGATCATTATGTAACCATAATGAATATATTTTTGATTTTAGTAGATGATAGGACTTCAGTATTTTAGGATCAATCTCCAAATTATCTGAAGACTATGCATAAAACTAATTTTCAACACTATATTTTATAAGATATTAATCTCATACAGGGGATTAGTTAAATGGTATAATAATGGTCTCCAAAACTTTTGTTGGGTGTTCGATTGAACAAGCAGGTTATAAAAATGAAAAAGACTCAAAGTTTATTTTGCTTTGGGTCTTTAACTTTTCTAATAATAATTTTATCTTCATAAGTATCTATTTCGACATAATCATGAAAATTAAAACCTAGTTTTTGCAACCATTTACCTTTTAATACAATATATGGTTTATTGGTAGAGTCTTCGTAAACAGATAATTTTCTAATTTTAATGATAAACACCTGCTTGTTTATCATTTTCTATATTAGAGATTATTGAATGCTTGTCGTGTTTAGTTTTAGGATCTTTTGGTGACATATCTACATAAATCTTAGTTGTTTCTATATTAGTATGTCCCAAAAGATCACGGAGTGAAAAAGGGTCGCCACCATTTATTACAAAATGTGTTGCAAAAGTATGACGAAACTTATGTGGGTTCATTCTAATATCAGGTCCAAATATTTTCTTTGCTTTTCTACTTAATAAGTTATATACCATTTCAGTATTAATTCCTGAACCTAACATAGGTTCGTTGAATTGTCTGTGGAATTTTACAAACAGCGGTCCTTTTTCTGTCCCTTTTAAAACTTCACGTCTATAAACATTTAATATTCTCTCTGTTTCTTTTGAATAATAGACTGTGCGAAAGGTATTGGTTTTAGTAGCATACACATAAATACTTCTATTCTGAAAATTAATATCTTCAAGTTTGATTCGTACAAGTTCACTATTACGAACTCCAGTATCAAGTAAGACTAACACTATAAGTAAGTTTCGTAATTCTGACTTGTAACGTAAATCAAATGAAGTAATCATCTTTCGCACTTGGTCTATCGTAAAGTAATCTATCTTTTCTTACCTTACTTTTTTAGGTTTAATATTATGACCGGGATTGGCAATTAAGTATCCATCTTTTTCTAAATAAGTGAAGAAAGCTTTTAGTGTACGAGCGTGACAATTATAATAACCGGTCTTTTTCTTTGAATATTTACTTTCAATATAATATTTTATTTCATCTTCAGTTAACGTATCTAAAGTCTGTACCTTTTTAATTTGCACTAAGAACTTTCGAAACGGACTAAGTTTCTTTCTATAAAAACTCATAGTTTGTTCCGCCAATCCACGTTCTTCCATATTCCTAAAAAAGTATTTAACCGCATCATCAAAAGTTAGATTACTTTGCGTGGCTTGTTTTGTTTCTCCTTGTTTGAATTGTTGAAAAAAATTTGTAAGTTCATTGATAGTTTGTTCTGTCATATAAATCCTCCTATATATAAAATATTTTTGTAATTTATATAAACAAAACAACCATTCAAAAGAACCAATATAGAAAATCTTTTTGACTAGAGAGAGGACTACTATATCTGTAGAGTGGTCTAGTCAAAAACTCATCCACGCCAAAACAACAAAAAAAGCAACATCACTGTTGCTTATAATTCTAAATGGCAGGGGATGAGAGAATCGAACTCCCAACAGTGGTTTTGGAGACCATTATTATACCATTTAACTAATCCCCTGTATGAGATTAATATCTTATAAAATATAGTGTTGAAAATTAGTTTTATGCATAGTCTTCAGATAATTTGGAGATTGATCCTAAAATACTGAAGTCCTATCATCTACTAAAATCAAAAATATATTCATTATGGTTACATAATGATCATTTATATAAATTACACTTTTATTATACTAAAATTAACTACATTATTCAATGGAAATGTTTGGCATTTCTATTATGACCTTGAGGCTCAAGGTCAAAAATCGCGGGCTTCGCCAGAAAGCGGTAGTTTTAAAATAATCGTTTCTTTTTAAAAGTATTAATAAATAGTAATTAAAATCAAAAGACAGAATCGAAATAGGTGTGGGAAAAAGCTGTTCTTTTATTTTATAATCATAAGACTGAGAAATTTTGTAAGTGCCTCTTTTTATTATTAATACTTCTATTTATAAATTAAAAGTGTCCTTCATAATAATAAAAATTATCAGTAATTTTTTCAGTATAGTATGCATTATCACCATCAGTTTCCTGATATAAATAACCTTTTCCATTAGGTACCAATTAACTTTCACCAATAAGCCATAGACCTTTAGCCTCATTATTAGTATAATAATAAAATCCATATCAATAAAAAACTAAAAATTGAATATCTTATAAAATCTACAATTAACATATATATATTATATGAATTGACTATTAATTAGTTTTAAAATGTACTAATTCATTATATTTTTGCTTTAAAAAAGTATTTATAGACTGAAATAATCGAAATAGGTGTGATTCTTTTATCTTAATTCTACTTTCTTTACTACATCATCTTTAATTAAATTATCCTCACAAGTAATTCTAATAATTAGATTTTTATCATCAATAATTTCATTATCAAATATAACATATCCTTCAGCAACACCGCCACTTGCTAACTGTCCATTATTAAGCCTTGTATGATCAAATATACCCTTAATTACAACAAAAGAGGGATCTAAGACCTGTTTATTATTATTTACCAACTTAAAATCAGACTCTGAATAATATATATCATTTTTACTAGTATTTTTGTAAACTATATAAATACCAACCCATTCATGCCCATCTGGAACATAAGAACTACTTGAATTATTTACTCTTTGCATTTTCTTTATAGTTATTTCTTTTTCCTTGCATTTAATCTTTTTATTTATGTTATTTTCATCAAATGCTGATACAGTTTGAGTGTCATTTTTATTTATTGAATCTTCTATTTTTTTTCTTAATTCTGCATAATGATTATCAATATCTTGCTGAGTAATAGTAGTTAATTCACCATTAGTTGATTCTACAATAATAGAATTAATTATTTCATCACCATTATTTTCATAATTAACCCTATACTTCAAATTTCCTCTACTATAAAACTCAAATTGATAAAGTGAAACCTTCGAATAAATCTTAGGATAATCTTTTTTTAAATTTTTTATAGTGTTAAAAAATTCAACACCACAATCTAAAGCAGTATTATAATCATAACCTGGTTTCAGCAAAATTGTAGCCACATATTTATGATTTTCTTTTTCTAATGTGACAGTAGGATTTGTATCATTTTCATGTTTACTATGATATGTATAACGATCCAAAGTAGCAATAATTTGTCTTTTTTCTTGTTTTTCCTTTTCTTTTTTATTTTTCTCTTTTTTTCGATGTTGTTCTAAAGTTAATGGAATTTTATCACTACCACAAAAACCTTTTTTATATTTCAAGTCATGACCATATATTATATTTTTCTCTTTTGACTTCTTGCCACAACTAAGCATCATTATGTTCTGATAATTACCCTGATAGCCATATAGTTTACTTCCGTCTTCATACTCTTCTATTATAGAAAAATACGTAAGAATATTTTCAAGTTGATCATTCTCATTATTCTTATAAAAAGATAAAATATCAATATATTTTTCTTTATTAGTATAAAATTTGACTGAACTAACTCCATAATATTGAATTTTACCATTTTTATAATTTATTTTATCCACTAACTCGCTACTATCTACATATTCTACTGAAAACAAATTGGGAGTTACATTGGAGCAAATATACATAAACACGATAGGTAAAATCACTTGAATGATTCTTATGTTTTTTTTGCTTATATTTGGATATTTGAACCTAATTTTTCTATACATTATTGGCATAAATAATATTCCTGTAATTATAAATAAAATACCATATAATTTTCCATTAGATATTATAATCATACCACTATATACATACATAGTAGCCGCTATATATAGAAAAATTTTTATGATATTTTTAAGAATTTTCTTCATACTTCCACCTCTTATTAAGATTATAACACAAAGTTTACTTTTTGTTTACTTTTATCGCTATTTAATTAAAAATTTATAATAACTATCTCAATTAATATCTTTATAAATAATATTACTAATCATATTATAAATGCTTTTATGATTTCTTTTTTTTATTAAGAAAATATATTTCTTGTTAATATTATAAAATAAAAGAATTGTAAAAGGGTGTGGGGAAAAGCGATTCCTTTATTTTATAATACTAATACCTAGAAATTTTGTAAGTACTTCTTTTTAAAATTACTATCCAAAATATATTGCATAAAAAAACTAGGAATACATTTTACATTTCCTAATTTTAATTTTTTAGATTAACAAAATATGATTATACTTGTGGTTCAAAATATGTATTATATTCTTCAGGAACATATTTCTTTAGTTCATCTATAATCTGTCTTTTTCCCAGCCTATTTTACAAAAAGTTTTCCTTTTAGCATAATACTACCTCCTTGCTGTCGCTAATACGTTTTCTATAAAACATTATACATTATTTATCATAAAACAAAAGATTAGAGTTTACCTTCTAATCTATTTTTATCTAAGTCAATATGTTTTCAAATTTTTCTGGAATTGAATCATATCCATAAATTATGCTGATAATTGATACCATTATACTTTTTATTTCCTGTGTGCTATAATATACAGTTAAAGAAGGCGATTATATATGTTCGATTCATTAAAAGAAATTTTTGGAAATAATGTAGATGGATATTTTTGGTTAATTCTGTTACTTTCGTGGATTTTAGTTAGTAAAATTGAATTAGATAAAAATAATACTAAAATTAAATTATCTCTAATTTATATTATTTTCTTCTTTTTAGCTTTATTTGATATATTTGATTTAAAGTTATTAATACCAATATTTATTGTTATTACATTTATTTTTCAAGAATTTATATTTGCAGATGAATTTCAAAAAATGATATTGAAGAAGAAATCATATTTGCTGTTAGATTATTTTTATAAAATGGTATTTGAATACAAAATGCTTTATTTTATTTTATCTATATTTTTGCTATCTACTTATTTAAAAAGCACTTTAAGCATTGATTCATCAATTATATATTCACTTATATCAGTACTATCGTTTTTAGTCTTGTGTAGCGGTATAATCAAAACTCTCAACAATGAGTTTAAAACTCTAGATTTTAATCAAACACATGAAAAAATGATAAATATTATGTCATTTTCAAAATTTGGTTGCAATGATAAACTTTATGATTTTTCTAATATTCTTATTTATAAAGAAGATCGTTCATTTTTTATGAGAGAAAACTCTTACAATTGGTTAAGTATAGAATTTGTTATTTATAGATTAAAAAGAATTTATAAAGAATGTTCACACTACAAAGTATGTAAAATTAAATTTATAGGGAAAATCAGTAACTGTATAATATTTATTTTTAATTTAATACTTCAAATCTTAAATATGATAATAAAATTATTAAGAAAATTTATTCTTATTTTCTACAAGGTAGTATTATGTAGAAAAAATATTAGATATTACATGAGAGGCTATTCCACAATTGAAATGCAATTAATAAGAACATTAGCAGTTATAGATGGTTATTCATCACATGTATTTCAAAGAAAGGCATATGAAATGATTTATTCTAAAATATTTTTTAGTTCTCTAAGATCATTTTATAAATATCATCATTATATTAATATTTCTCAGTATAAATATTACCTAATATATCTTTATATAAGAGTTGCACCTGTTCGACTTAATAAAAAATTATATAAATCCATACTTGATTTATACAACAAAAAGAACATTAATGAAATTGAAATTGAAGAATTTTATATTTGGACTTTAGGATTATCACACGCTATTATTGACAACTCAGTAATTTACTCTCCTATAGTTGGAATATTTAATATGAAAAAGCGAAGATTAAAAAAATTAGTGAAACAGTTTAGTAAAGATTAAATAAAAACTTTTTTTATCACTATTTAACAATAAGGAGTACTTTAAATATGGTAAAATTAAAATTCAAAATAGAATCATATTATTCAAATAATCGACAGTTTAAAATAATCTATATTAGTAATAATTATGATGACACTTTAAAACTATCAAAATCATGATATAAAAAGTATGGAATTGATAATAAAGAAGAATATAATATTGATATTTTTAATATAAATAAATTATTTTGGCATAAACATTTTTCTAATAGTATTATTGCAAATTTAGAATATAACCTATCTGACTACGAAAACTTAACCTTAAAGCAGTTAGAAAAGCAATTTTCAATCTCTAATTTAGAAATACCTCTATGCTTAAACTATAATGACGCAGGAAGAAGTGTTGGAAATAGTAATGGAATTTCGTTTTATTTTCATTCAAACGAAAAAGATTTACATCATGTTCCACATATTCATTGCAAATATTCTGGTATTGAAACTAGAATAAATATTGCAAATTTAACAGTAATAGACAGACCATTCAAGGAAAACAAAATGGATTATGCATTAAATATAGTCAAAGAAAATCAAAAAGATTTGTTACTTTACTGGCAAAAAGTTATTATCGATGGTGAATCATTAAAATTTAATCTAAAGTTATAATTTATATACTGTTGTTAAGAATAACAAAATGTGAGAGTAATAATACGTAATAAAAGAATCGCTTTTCCCCACACCCCTTTGCGATTCTTTTGTTTTGATTTTAATTTCGATTTATATACTTTTAGAAAAATAAACGACTATTTTTTCAACTACACTTACCGGCAAAGCCCGCAATTTTTGACCTTGAGCCTCAAGGTCATAATAGAAATGCCAAACATTTCCATTGAACAAGGTAGTTAATTTTAGTATAATAAAAGTGTAATTTATATAAATGATCATTATGTAACCATAATGAATATATTTTTGATTTTAGTAGATGATAGGACTTCAGTATTTTAGGATCAATCTCCAAAACCACTGTTGGGAGTTCGATTCTCTCATCCCCTGCCATTTGAATTTAAGTAGCAATATGCTGCTTTTTTTATTGTTTTACTCAATCCATCTAATTATCTTTCATTCTAGTACGTCTCTAAAATTAGAACCATTTGGTGGACCAATAATTCCGCGTTCCTCAAGTAAATCTATAGTTCTTGCAGCTCTATTATAACCTAATTTAAACTTTCTTTGTAAAAGGGAAGCACTGACTTTTTGAGTACTGATTACCAATTCAACAATATCATTGTACAGTGAATCATTATAAACATCATAACTTATTTGTTCATTCATCTTTTTTATATATTTACTCATATCTATAGAATCTGGTTTATTTTGACTTTTTATAATATTTAAAACATTTAATCCTCTAATAAATCAATATGCATATTTCTATTTTGCACTACAATTGGTGAATTCACAATAAAATTTCCTACCTATTTTATTTTTTCCGCACCAGATAACTCAACGGCTGGAATTACCTTCTCAATCTCGTTTTCTTTACTATTTACTACAGGTAATTCGTTTTTTACCTGACACTTAAATAATTTACTAAATAGACTCATTTTATATCACCATTCTATCTTAAATTTACTATCATATTTACTATTAAATACATTGTCATAATACTCTAGTTCTACATAATTTTGATCATTATTCAAAGCATAAGCCATAGTTGCATCAGTTTTTCTTCCAACACTTATCTCTTGAGGATATTTAAGTAGTACAGGATAGGTTTGTAATAAGTTATTATCTTTATCATAAACTTTAAAGTTAACAGAAGAAATATAAAGGCCATTTTCATAACTTGTATTTTCATAACTATAACTTATAATAATAACTCTATTTGCTACAACATCAGAAAATTGATTTCTATCAGCTGTTTCAGTAATTCCAGTTATTGTTAAAGTATAACTACCAGAACTTTTATTGATAGTGACAGGCCCATTCAATGTATATGTTTTTACTGTTTTCTTTTTTTCTGTAATGGTAGGATTGAGATTTAAAATCACTCTTATCTGATGAATCTCCATCAATATCACTAAATATACCAACTAGTATAATAACAGCAACTACTATTATTAATATAAGCTAATTCCTAGATATAGACTTTCTTCCACAATTAGGACAATTTTTCTCTCCCTTTGGAATATCACTTTTACAAAAAAAACATTTTTTCATTCTTTCACTCCTTTCTATTTTCATTATAAACTAAAAAAATCTTGCAGAATTAAGCAAATTAAGTCCTAGATATATTACAGACGTAGAAAGAGGACTACACTGTCCGACCATTCCTAAAATAGAAAGCATTGCCAATTCTTTAAATATTGAGCCATATCAATTATTCATAAATACCGATAGAGATGCTGAAATTATTGACAAGATGAATAAAGGTAGACAATATAATCAAAAGTAAACATTTCTAAGTTTAAAATGGTCTTACATTATGATATAATAATTTAAATTATATTTATACGAGGTGTTAATATGAGAAAACATCCTACTAATCAATTTGACTTATTATGTTCTAAATGCGGAAATACAAATTATATACAACGTTCTACAAATAAAACCCCCAAATTATTAGACACAGAAAATTCTTGGTGTCCTTACTGTGAACAAACAACTTTACAATATATTATCGGAGACAAGGAAACAATTAACTATCTTTTAGAAAATAAAAATGAACTAACTTATAAAGAACAAAAAGTATATAACTTGCTACATAATAGTCACGAAAAAGAAAAGCAGAGGTAAAATATGAATAACATTTTTAAGTATAGTGACAACAATAAAAGATATCACACACTTGATTATTTTTACAAACATAAATTTAATTCAAAAGTGTTCAAGGTAAGCCTAAATGCAGGATTGAGCTGTCCAAACATCGATGGTACAGTAGGAAAAGGTGGCTGCATTTATTGCTCTAATAGTGGTAGTGGTGAATTTGCAGGCAATAAAAATGATGATATAATAACACAATTTAATGAAATTAAAAAAATGATGTTAAAAAAATGGCCAAATGCCAAATACATTGGTTATTTTCAAGCCCATACTAATACATATGCTCCTGTAGAAACACTAAAAAAATTATACGAACCGATTCTCCAACAAGAAAATGTAGTAGGACTAAATATTGCTACTAGACCAGATGCCATATCAGATGAATGTTTGAAATATCTAGAAGAGCTAAATAAAAAAACTTATTTAACAATAGAATTAGGATTACAAACAATCCACAAAAAAACTACAAAAATAATCAATAGATGTCATACTTTAGAGTGCTTCGAAAACATGGTAAAAAAACTAAGAAAAAAAAATATAAATGTAGTTGTACATATTATCAATGGTCTTCCATATGAAACAAAAGAAGATATGATAAAAACGGCAAAGTATTTAAATAAATTAGATATACAAGGTATAAAAATACATATGTTAAGTGTCATCAAAAATACCAAATTAGAAAAACTATATCAACTAAAACCATTTCATATTTTAACAGAAGAAGAATACATTGATATAGTAATCAATCAATTAGAAAATCTAAGGCCAGAAATTGTTATAAATAGGATAACAGGAGATCCTAAATTAGATGATCTAATACAACCTACATGGTTGGTAAAAAAATTTTGTGTCCTAAATAATATTGATAAAGAAATGGTAAAAAGAAATACCTATCAAGGAAAAAATATCTAATGTTTAATATATATTTAGTTGGAATCAACATAATAGGATTAATGACAATAATTCTTGACAAAATAAAATCCATCAAGAAGAAATGGCGAATACCTGAAAAAAATTTCATAATTATATCTATGGCAGGAGGGGGAATTGGTATAATCATTGGAATGTATTTATCCCATCATAAAACAAAGCACAAGAAATTTACCATTCTAATTCCCATTATCACTGTCATTACAATAATAGCTTCATATTACATAAAAAAACACTATCATATTTAATAGTGTTTTTTATTATTTATTTGAATTTTTATCTTTCATAATTTCTTTTAAAGCTACGCCAGCTGATGCCAAACCTTGAAGCTCACTTGGAATAATAATCTTAGTCGATTCACTTTGACCAATATTCATTAAAGCTTCATAACTCTTAAGTTTTAATGTTGCCTCATCTAACTTGACATTTTTTATTAAAGAAAGTCCTTGTGCTTCTGCCTCTTTTATTTTTAAAATTGCCTCGGCCTCCCCTTCTGCTTCTTTTATTTTGGCAGTTTTTTTAGCTTCTGCTCTTAAAATAGTACTCTCTTTTTCACCTTCAGCAAGTAAAATTGCAGACTTCTTTTCCCCTTCTGCTTTTAAGATTGCCTCACGTCTTTCACGTTCTGCACGCATCTGCTTTTCCATTGCTTCTTGGATATCGCGTGGTGGTAAAATATTTTTTACTTCTACACGATTAACCTTTATACCCCAAGCATCAGTAGCTTCATCTAAAATAGCTCTCATCTTAGAATTAATAATATCACGTGATGTTAAAGTTTCATCTAACTCTAGTTCACCAATAATATTACGAAGTGTTGTTGCTGTTAAAGTTTCAATTGCACTAACTGGATTTTCAATACCATAGGTATATAATTTTGGATCAGTTATTTGATAATAAACAACTGTATCTATTTGCATAGTAACATTATCTTTTGTAATAACAGGTTGTGGAGCAAAATCCCTTGCCACTTCCTTCAAAGATACAACATTAGCAATCCTATCTACTATAGGTATTTTATAATTAATTCCTGTACTCATAGTTCTATAATAAGAACCTAATCTTTCTATAACAATAGCCTTTGATTGTGATACAATCTTAATACCACTAGCAATTAAAAATATAATAATTGCAATAATAATTAAATAAACCATAATTTTATCTCTCCTTCTCTACAATAAGTTTTACACCATCAATTTTTTTGATGACTACAATATCATCCTTATGAAACTCTTCTTTGGAAACTGCACTCCAGCGTTTGCCATCAACTTTTACTTCACCAACGTTATTTTTTGAAATATCCATTGTTACAACACCTTCCATACCAATTACCCTATCCGAATTAGTCGCTACTTTTTTACCTTTTCTTATTTTTTGTGATAATGGTTTAGTACAAACTAAAACTATAATACTTGTTAACAAAAAGACACCAATTTGAATAAAAATATTATCGCAAAAGTATGCAACAACACAACTTACTAATGCCCCAATCGCAAACCATATAGTAACCAGATTAACAGTAATTATCTCAAAAAAAAGCAAGATTATAAAAGCAACAAACCACATACCAATCATATCGACACTCCTCCTAATCAAATTATAATAAAATTTTAATTATAATTCAACATAAAGCACTATAATTATATATATTATTTACTTTACAAAAAAATACTATCATTAGTATAAAATGTTAAATGTCCGATAAAAATATTGTCATATATTATAAAATATAATATAATTAATGTTATAAAGATAAAAGTTGAGGATGGAAAACATGAATAAAAATAAAGGTTTAAATATTCTAACATTGTCATTAGCGTTATCTGGTATTATTTCAACTACCAGTGGCCTAATTTTAAATAAAATGAATGCACAACCAAAAAACACAAAAGTAGAAGTAAAGGTAATCGAAAAGCAAGTTGCAAAAATTAAAAGTAATATACCAATATTGAAGGATGTTACAGTTGAAGTAAATGAACCAATTAGTGTGGATGTAAAAGAATATATTGCAAACATGGATGATATAAGTGAAAAAGCACTAAAACAATTTAAATTAGATACTTCACTAGTTAACGTTACGCAAGCTGGTAAATATACATACACAATTAGTTATAAAAGTAAAAAGTATAGAGGAAATGTTATCGTTAATGAAAAAGTTTTGCCAAACATCAATATAAAACTAAAAAACTTATCCATAAAATTAAACAGTCCACTACCTACTGACGTAAAGGACTACATAGATTCTACAATACCAGATGAAGTCTTACAGACTATAAAACCAGATTTATCAAAAGTAAATACTAAAATTGTAGGAGATTATCAATATACAATAACTTATAATAAACAACTATATACTGGTACAATATCCATCTATGAAGAACAACCTACTCAAAAACTAAACACTATTTCTTATACTTTAAAATATTATTGTGGAGAAAAGTTAAAAGAAGAAAAAATATCAAAAACAGAAAACAAAAAAACTATTGAATTAAAACAAACTGACATCATAAAACCAGCAGAATTCACTGAATGTAGTAACGAAATTGATACAGTAAAATCAAAATTACCATCTTTTCCAATTAATATAACAGATGGAAATACATTTACAATTTATTTCAAAACCATTGTACCTACAAATAATACTACACAAAAAAATTAATCACTTCATAAGAAGTGATTTTTTTTATGATAATCCTATTATTTCATTTTCTAAAACATCTATATTTAAATAATTGGGTTCCTTCGGTAAACCAGGCATATCAATAATATTACCAAGATACACAACAATAAAACCAGCACCAGAATATACCTTTATGTCTTTGACATTAATAATATGGTCTCCAGTAATTCCTATTTTATTTTTATCATCAGATAACGAATATTGTGTTTTTGCTACACAAATTGGAAGATTACCCATATTGTTTTCTGTCAAATATGCTATTTTTTCTAAGGCTATATCCGTGTATAATACATCATTTGCTCTATATATCTCTGTCGAAATCTTTTCTATTTTTTCTTTTATAGATAAATTATCATCATATAACAATTTAAAATTATTTTCATTATCCAAAACTCCAAGAGTAACTTCAGCTAAATCAAGTGCCCCAGCAGAACCTCTACTATATGCATTACATATAGAAAAAGCTACTCCCAAATTTTTACAAAAGTTCTTAACAACTTCAATTTCTTCTACTGTATCAGAAGCAAATTTGTTTAAAGCGACAATAATATTAGAGTTAAATTTTTTCATATTTTCAATATGGACCTGAAGATTACTAAGTCCTCTTGTAACAGAGGAAACATCACATAAATTTATATCATTTTTAGGAACATGAGCATTATATTTTAGCGAACGTAAAGTTGTAACAATGACAACACAGTCAGGAACAATATTTCCTTTTCTACATTTTATATCAAAAAATTTCTCAGCACCTAAATCTGATCCAAAACCCGCTTCCGTTACAACATAATCGCCAAGTGAAAGAGCAAGTCTAGTAGCATTTAGACTATTACAGCCATGGGCAATATTAGCAAAGGGACCACCATGAACTATTGCCGGAGTATTTTCAAGTGTTTGAACCAAATTTGGTTTAAAGGCATCTTTTAATAAAGCCAACATAGCTCCCTCTATATGAAGACTTCTTGCATAGATCATCTCATTATTAGCATTAAAACCAATAACAATATTACCTATTTTTTCTCTTAAATCATCAAGATCCTTTGCTAAACAAAGTAGGGCCATAATTTCACTGGCAGCGGTAATAGTAAAAGAATAACTTCTATTATTAGCAGTAATATTTCTCAGTGTCCTATCGTTAACATCTAAACATCTTTGAAAAGCAATTTTTTCTATTCCTAACCTATTACCAAAATATATATGGTTATCAATAGCAGCGCATAGCAAATTATTAGCAGCTTCTATTGCCGACATATCACCCGTAAAAAATAGATTAATATCTTCCATAGGTACTATTTGGCTGTAACCTCCTCCAGTTGCGCCACCCTTCATTCCAAAAACAGGACCTAAAGATGGTTCTCTAAGAGCTAATAAAACATTTTTATTAAGACTGTTTAAAGCATCAGCCAAGCCAATTGAAACAGTTGTTTTACCTTCACCATATGGCGTAGGATTAGTTGCCGTAACTAGTATCAGTTTTCCTTTTTTTTCTCCAGGAATTTTGTTTACTTTTGCTTTATCGTCACCATATAAAATTAATTCATCGCTACTTAACCCTATCTTCTTTGCAACTTCACCAATAGGTAATTTTGCCGCCTTATGAGCTATTTCAATATCTGTCATCTAATCACCTCAATCACGTAATAAATATTCCCATTTATCATAACAATTATCAAATTAAGCTAGAGAATATTACTAAATTCACCACTATTTTAACATAAATTTGAAATATTAGCCATTTGAACAATAAATTTTTTTATGTAGTATATTAGCCGTCAACAAGAAAAAGGAGGAAAAAAATGAAAAAAAATATAATATTCTTAATGACACTAATAACAATACTAATCGTTCACTCAAATGTAAAAGCAGCTTCTACAAACTTTTACGAAGCAGAAAAAATTGATAGCATATATACCAAAAGCATAAAAAACGGCACCACCCATTTTCAAAAATCCCGTTTTTTTAGAAGAAAAAGTGACAACAAAGCAGCTTATTGTATAGAACCATTCAATTTTTTTGATGAAAGTGCAAGTTATGAAACAAGTATAAATCCTAATAATATAGATCAAAACACATGGGAAAGAATGTCACTAATAGCTTATTATGGTTATAATTATCAAGGCCATACTGACAACAAATGGTATGCCATCACTCAATTAATGTTATGGCAAACAGTCGATAAAGATGCAGATTTTTATTTTACTGATTATCTCAATGGTAATAAAATAGAAAAATTTACAAACGAAATAGCAGAAATCAACGATTTAGTAAACAATCACTATATTAAGCCAAGTTTTGCTAACAAAACAATTAATATCAACATCAAAAATAATAAAATAATAGACACAAATAATGTTCTTCAAAACTTTTATCCAACTACTTCAAACATTTCAATTGTGGATAACTATATTAATCTAGATAAATTAACAGAAGGTAATTACAGTTTCACTTTTAAAAGAAAATATCAAAATAATGAACCAGTACTATTTTACTACAATCAAACAAGTCAAAACCTAATGACAGGTGGATATTTACCTAATGATGAATTTAGTTTAAATATAAATATATATAAAACAAAACTTAAAATCACAAAAATAGATAGTGATACTAAAACAACTACTTCTTTCGGAGATGGTAAATTAAATGAAACAATTTTGGAGTTATATGATGAAAAGAAGAACTTCCTTCAAGAGATTAAATTAAATAAGGACTGTAGCGCAACAATAAATAACCTTGATTTAGGAATATACTATCTGAAAGAAAAACAAGCTGGAACTGGATATATTCAAGATGATAGTTTTCACAAAATAGAACTAACTCTTGATAATACAAAAATAAATTATGAATTTGAAAATAAAATAATAGAAAAAGAAATATTTATTCACAAAGAGTATGGTGAAGAAAATAACACATTGCCTGAGGAAAACATTACTTTTGAAATTTACAAAGCCAATAAACTAGTCTATACCATTACCACCGACAATCTAGGAAACGCTAAAATCAAGCTTCCCTACGGAAAATATCTAATAAAACAAAAAAATAGTAAAACTGGATATAAATATGTAGAAGATTTTGAAGTAATAGTAAATAATGAAACTACAGATTTATTCTATAACTTGTATGATTATAAAATACCTATTCCAAATACTAGAGACGATATAAACAAAACATGGTATATAATAGTTGCAAGTTGCTTACTTATAATGGGTATATATGAAAGTAAAAAATATAGTTCTAAATAGCATATTAATAATTGTATATTGCATGTGTTGTTTTTCTATATATACAAATAAAACGGTAGATAATGAAAAAATAAAAATCAAGTCATCTACCATCATTTCAACAGGCAAAAAGACAAATAATGAAATACTTGCCACTTTATATATTCCAAAAATAAACGTTAATAGGAATATTTATCCAATCAAAAGTCCTAAAAATAATGTAGATGAAAATATAAAGATTTTAAAAGAATCTACTCTACCAGACACAGAAGGTAGCACTGTTTTTCTAGCAGCACATTCCGGAAATGGGTTAGTAGCATATTTTAATGATCTTAAAGAACTAGAGCCCAATGATAAGGTATATTTTATATATAAACAAAAAACATATATTTATAAGGTGACGAAAATACATGAAATAAAGAAAAATGGCTTTCTTACCGGAAATTATAACAAAGGCAAGGAACTAATTTTAACAACATGTAGTAATAACAAAAATAAACAGTTAATAGTAAATACTATATTAGAAAAAAAAGAAGACTAATTAGTTTTCTTTTCTTCTGTTAAAAACTTGATTGCTTCTTGTAATTGATTATCATTTTCATCGGTTGGATTATTAGTATATTCATCAGAAAGTGCTACCTCTATAGTAGGACTAATACCCTTACCATTAATAGATTTACCTTTAGGAGTAAGCCAATTTTCTACTGTATACTTAATACTAGCACCACTACTAAGCATATATTCTTTTTGAACAGTGCCCTTTCCATACGTTTTTTCCCCAATTAATGTAGCTCCATAAGACTCATTCATTGCAGCAGCCAATATTTCTGATGCTGAAGCACTACTATTATCAATTAAAACTACTACATTATAATTTTTACTTTTTTTACCTGTTGAATAGTACTTTTCAACTCCTTTTTTTGTTTTAATCTGATAAATTACTTTATCCTGTTTCATAAATAAAGAAAGAATTTTAGAAACTTGATCCAAGTGCCCACCAGAATTCTGTCTAACATCGATAATCAAAGAATCAATCTTTTTATTTTCCAAATCATCTAATTTATTTTTAAATTGTTTATATGTATTAGCGGCAAAAATACTAACATTTAAAACTCCCACTTTTTTATTATTACTTTCAACTATTCTACTGGAAACTGAAGGTATAACAACCGTATTCTGTTTTAAAGTGATTTCTTTTTCTTTATTATCACGTTTAACAATAATATTTACCTTTTTCTTATTCTTTATTAATTTTACTACATCATCTAATTCCATTCCACTTACATCTTTATTATTAACTTTAATAATTTTGTCTCCTGGCTTCAAACCTGCTTTATCAGCTGGAGAATCCTTGAAAATAGCAACTATTTCTATACTGTTATCAACCTTACTAACACTTACTCCAACACCCTCATATTGTCCATTAACAGTTTGAGTAAAGTTTTCTGTATCATCCTCATCCATATATATACTATAAGGATCATCAAGATAATTAACCATTCCCTTAATAGCGGCATTAATTAATTTCTTATTATCAACATTTTTATAATAATTAGTAGTAATACTATTATAAGTTGTAATAAATTCATCAAGTTCATTATTACTTTGACTACTCTTTTCTCTATTTAAAGTAATAATACTTCCAAGTATACCCCCAAACACAACTGAAATAACAATTATTATAAGTACTTCATAATTAGAAAAATATTCTTTGTTCATATTAGTAGTAATATCATCTACAGAAGATTCTTTTACCTTTATAATTTTTTCTTTTTTTCTACCTCTGCCAGCCATATTTTCACCTCGTTACACTATATTAGTATCATATCACAAATAGAATTAAATTTAAAATAAAAAGATAGATAAAATCTATCTTTGTATAACATAATGGCGCCTCAACTAGGACTTGAACCTAGGACCCCTTGATTAACAGTCAAGTGCTCTAACCAACTGAGCTATTGAGGCATGAAGAGCGTAAGCTCTATTTATTTAAATATTCCGAAATATTACCTGTGATATATTCAACAATTTTTCCATTCTTAAAATGAACTAATGTAGTACCAGAAATCTTCAACTCTGATGCGTTAGTTGCATTAGAATTACTAACATCACTTCGATAATCTCTATTTAAACCTTCACTTAAATCAACAGTATACATAAACACTTTTTTATTTTTTTCATTATAATTTGTAACTAGTGCATATTCCTCATCTGCAGTAGCAGAAGTACTATCATAATAGAAAACATAATACTCATTATCACTTAAATCAAAACTTTCACCAGCAAGTATCTCCCTATATTGAATAGATGCATTATTAGAAACGATAGTTTTAGATTTCTTATTTAAAATACCTACTGTCAAAAAGTAAAATATAAGTAATACTAATAATATAACCAAAACTACTTTAATTATACTCGATAGTGAAAAACTTCCACTATTATATTGTCTTTCTATTTTTTTATGTTGACCACGAAGATCTTTGGTGTTTGTTTTTTTTGTTTTATTTTTCCCCATGTTAATCACCAACCACTATGAGTATAACATAATATAAATATAATTGTAAAGAATTATTTCATTGTTGGAAGACTACTAATTGAAGAAGCTATTTCTACTAATTCATTTTGATTCAAAACATCGCTTACCATATAATACTCTATTCCTCCACTACTCCAAGTCAATGAATTATCAGCCAAAACACCTATTGTATCTTGTAAAATATATGGTTCTCCACTTGTAGGAATAATAGTGAAATCATCAGCTGCATTTGCAGTTTCCTCTACCAATAAAAATGGTTTTTCTCCATCAAAGGTTAGTATAACACGTTCACCTTTATCTTTTTTTACCTTTTCCTCATTAGTTAATTTTGTTCCTGTAGGTAAAACCAAAGGATAAATACTATCTTCTAAACTATCAACTTCCTTTGTAGTATTATCTACCTTTGCACTCTCCATCACAGTATTTAACTCAAAATAATTTTTCTTAAATGTCGGTGTAAAATCAATTTTCTTAAAATCCATTGTCATTAATGCAATACCATTTTCATCCAAAACTTTAATCTTATCAAATTTATGATTTTTTGATATAACAATTTCTTGACTTACCAATTTACGATTATTAGGATAATTAACCTCGGTATTGAAAATGAAATTACCATTCTTAGATTTAAATTGTCTCTTATCATCATTTTTAATATCATTTAAAACAGATTGAAGTAAATAAACCTGTGAATTATTATAAGGCCAATCACTTTGGAATTTGAAACTTTTATTTAAAGCTGGCGTCACAACAAATACACCTTCAGAATTTTTTAATATTATCTGTTCATGATTATTTGATTTATTAAGTAAACTTACTCTATAATTGTTATCCTTTTTATAAGAAACCTTTACCTCATAATTATAAACATTATCATTATTGACTATTTCTAGATTTCCTTCTAAATAATAACTACTTTTGCTAATTTTTTTATCTAAATCACTTATTAAATCATTTTCATTATATTTTCCACATCCAGTTAATAGTATTACTATTAAAATCAAAAAAAATATAGTTTTTTTCAAAATATCACCTCATTAATATTTTCAATTTAACTATATGTTAAATATATACATTTATTCCGTATAAAAATAAAAGAAATGGAAAAAATATTTGTATAAAGAAAGGATGAGAATATGGAAATAATAAAAAAGATTGCCCTAATACTAGTTATTATTGGTGCGATAAATTGGCTAATGGTTGGATTATTTGAACTCGACCTAGTAGCAACAATATTTGGTGGAAGTACAAATATTTTAGCAAAAATAGTATATGTATTAGTAGGAATAAGTGGTTTAATATCAATATCATTTTTATTTGATGACAAAAAATAAAGGATCATATGACCCTTTATTTTTCAGTTATACGTACTTTAACTTTTTTAGTTTTAGAAGTATAAGAAAGTTTCAAATCGTCACCCTTAACTTTTACCTCTACTTCATGTTCTCCAACTCCATAATTTTCTAGATCAATATAAGCCTTTATATTAGCTGAAGAAACATTATCAACAATTCCTTTACTACCCTTAACTACAACAGTAACACTACTATCTTCTCTATTCATAGCTTGAACTATGTACTTTTCATTTAAGTTTTCTGTCTCAATATGAATATCACTAAATTCCTTACTAACAGAAACATCCAAAGCAACTTTTATAGAGATAGTTTTATCACTAATTTCTGTAATACCATTAGGTTTTGTTAAAGTTATATTATAAGTTTTATCATTTTCAAGACCTTTTACATCTATTGGAACATCTATTGACTGAATATTACTAATAGCCTTTTCATCCCCATACACAGTAACAGAAGTAATGTTAGGAGTAATAGACTTTATAGCTTTACCAAAGGCAAGTTCACCCTTAGGAACAACATTAATATTAACTTTTTTACTTGGTGATGTAACAGTAAGAGTAGCATCAACAGTAGAAGGAACAATTTCAACATCAACAACTTCACCATTATTATCATAAGCAACAAGTGGTACATCCTTAAGTTCTATCTTACCTGCTTTAGGATTACTTAAATTATTAACATCAACCAAAGCTTTAACAGTCGCTACCTTCTTTAACTTATATTCTGCCCCTTTAATAATAACATTACTACGATTAAGCTCCACAGATTTTATATATAATTTAGAATCCAAGCTATCCTTATGAAGGATATCATAAGTAAGCGTTCTAGTTTGTGATACTTTCTCATAAATAGTAACAGTTACAGTAGATGGATCCAATCTATAGTCAACTGATTTTAATTTTTGTGAATATTTCAAAGTTACTTTATGATTACCAGGTTTAAGTCCAGTTAAATCAACTGTTACACCATTAGAAGGTGTTTGTTTTGCCAAAAATATGTGTCTTTTTTGACCTATTAAAGTAATATCAACCGTTTTAGGTAATCCCTCAACCACATATAACTCTTCATTGTAAGTAGGAATTACTTTCTGTTTATATAAAACTTCGGCATATTGATCAATAGTAACATTTGATTTACTATCAATAATTAAAAAGGTACAAAAAGCAAGAAGTAGTGATATTACAAGAAGAGTAGACTTTTTATTAAGTAATCTTTCAACTGTTTTACTATTTTTCTTAAAGAAATCAGTTATTCTTAAAATAAGTTTAGTAATAGGAGTAATTAACCATCTATCAAAAAATGAAAGAATATTATAAATAATTTTAGCAAATCCTCTAGTTATCTTCTTCATATATCTCTTCCTCATCTTCATAATCATCTTCATCTTGTAATGAATCTTGTTTAGGTCTCAACTCATCTATCAACATCATTCTTACATCATCAATAGTTAAGTTATAAAATAACTCCCCCTTTATAGCAATAGACATACGCCCTGTTTCCTCAGAAACTACTAAGGCAATACAATCTGTCTCCTCTGTAATACCGACTGCTGCTCTATGACGAGTACCTAATCTCTTATTTAATTTGGAACTACTACTTGTTGGAAAAACAGCTCCAGCACATGTAATTCTATCCCCTTGAATAATCACACCACCATCATGAAGAGGATTATTAGGGAAAAATATAGAAATAAGTAAATCGCTAGATAAATCAGCATATATTTTTTTAGCCTTATCTATATAATTTCCCAAGCTTATATCTCTTTCTAAAACAATAAGAGCTCCAATTTTTGCTTTTCTTAATGATTCCATTGCTCCAACTATTTGATAAACTAAATTTTCACGTTCATCAACAGTCAAAACCTTATGTCTTCCTAGTAATTGACTTCTACCAATTTGTTCCAAAATATTTCTGATTTCTGGTTGAAAAATAATAATTAACGCTAACGGTCCATACATAATAACATACTCTAGCAACATACCTAAAGTAGTAAAACCAAAATATGAACTGATAACCTTCAAAATAATTACTAAAAATACACCCTTAAAAATCAAAGATAATTTAACATTATTCTTAATATGTTTTAACATATAATAAAAAATCATCCATACCAAAGAAATATCTATAATTTTCTTCAATATTGATACTACATCAGTAATAGTAATATTCATATAATCACTCCTTTAAACAACCTATATTATATCATTAGAATCAGTATTATCTTCACCACTATAAACTGATTTTACTTCACTATTAGGATTTAAGACAACAGCATCCTGATTAGAATTAATTTCTTGTTCTTTATATATATGTTGTCTTTTTTGTCGAACATCAATTAAATATCCAATACAAACGCACAATAAAAGAATAGAAATTATAACTACAATAACATATAAAGGGCCATCTAATATATCCCTAAAAAAATGTATAATATTTTCCATGGGCATCTCCTCATACTATGTATATATAATACCATTTTTGAATACTTATTACAAGAACAAAACAAATAAAGAAGAAAAAAAGAGGATATCTTACTACTTTTTGAAAGCTTAATATGGCTATTTATGTTAGAATAATACATTTTATATAATTTAAGCAAAGATAAGTTAAAAATAAGTATAACATTAAAAAAAATGGCAATATTTTTGCCACCTAACAATAAATATAATCGAAAGCAAACCAAATTACCTAATCAAACTAAAACTGAAATAATAATTAATGGTGTGAACGCCGAAATGATTTACAACTCACCAAAGAATAGAAAAGTTGTAATAATTTCATGCTACTTTGTTTTTGTATTTCTTTTTAATATTTTTTCCTTATCATTTTCTGGTAATTTAATTGAAATATGACCTTGCTTAAGCCAAAGAATATCTCTTAAAGAATAAAACTTAAATTCTAATAAATCACATTTTGTAACCATATCAATATGTTGATTTTTTTCTTTCTTTGACATTGAATTAAAAGTTGTAGCAATTTTTTCTCGCTCTTTTTCAATGTTTTTTGCTAATTTAATAATCTCATCTTCACTTAGATCTTTTACTTCGTTGTAGTCAATCATCCAATCTAATCCTTTAAAGAATTCTATTTCCGATTCTTCATCAAATTTAACAAAATCATATCTATTACTATCATTAATTATAGTAACACCATTACCAAAAACTTTCATAAATATAGAAAAAGGTATTGGTAAATCAAATGAATTTAAATATGCAATATCATTTTTTTGAACATATGCAGAATCACTGTTAATTATTTTCACTAAAAAACCTCCCTTGTCTAATTGTAGATTATAGCATATTTTTTAAAAAGCGAAACAAATAATTGATTTTTATTTTTCAAAGTCATCACAATATTTTCTATTCTTTCTCCAATCATCACTACTAGAATCATATAACTTGTTTTTAATTTTTTTACCATATATTTTTAAATTGTTAGAAAACTCAATATTACTATTCATATAATATTGTAGTTCATAGTTTCTAATAAATCTTTCTTCAAAATTTCAATTATCTAAATTATTAAAATATTCTTCAAAAACTAATTTCATATTATCGTTCCTCTTTTTAGTACTAATTTTTAACTAAATTATAATATTTACCTTTTATATCCATTAATTCTTGATGGCTTCCATTTTCTAATATTTTACCATTTTCCATATAAAGAATTTTATTACAACTTTTAATAGTTGTTAATCTATGAGCAATAATAAAACATATCTTATCTTTAGTTATTTCTTTGATAGCATTTTTTACAAGTTCTTCATTTTCATAACTTAATGAAGATGTTATTTCATCTAATATTACAACACTTGGATTTTCTACCATTATTCTAGCAAAATTAATCATCTGCTTTTCTCCTAATGAAAATAAATCTTGATTTTTATTTAAATTTAATTCATATCCTTCACTAAATGATATTATTTTATCGTGTAATCTTAATTTTTTACATATTGTCTCAATTTGTTCTTTTTGAACATCTTTATTTGCATAATTTATATTATCATAAATATTACCATCAAATATTACAACATCTTGCATTACATAACCAATATTTTCACGTAAACTTTCTAAAGTATAATTATTAATATTTTCACCATTTATAAAAATTGAACCTTTAGATACATCGTAAAATCTACATAATAAATTTACTAATGTAGTTTTACCACAACCTGTCCTTCCAACAATTGCAATTTTATCATTATTATTTACATTAATTGAAATATTAGATAATATTCGTCTATCATTATTGTAAGAAAAATACACATTGTCAAATTTAATATCATTTATTCTTTCTAACTTTAATTTACCTGTTTCTATTTCAGGTTCATACTTATTTAAATAGTTATATATTTTTTTCATAGAAATAAATGATTCATTTAATATAGGCAAACGTGTAACTAAATCATCACAAGAACCTTTTATAGATGTTGTACCATTTATAAATAACATTAATGTACCATAAGATAAAACAGAAGTTGCCAAATCATATCCACCTATACAAGTAGTTGCTATACTAGCAAAAAATGAAAATAATGTGTATGAAAAATTATATTTTCTAATTAATTTATCAAGATTTTCACTTTCATTAGTATATTTTTCTAATAATTCATTCATTTTACTTAATCTAATTTCTTCAATATTTATAGACTTTATAAGTTCAAAATTATTTACTTGTTCTGTAATCCACTTAGTAATAGATATATTAAGATTCCTTATTTCTGAAATCATTTTAAAAGTTTTTTTGTTAGATATAATTAATGCTAAATAACCAACCATATAGATTAACACTAAAATTGTAGTTAATTTAAAATTGATAAAAAATAATATAATTAATAACAATGGTAATTTGGCACATAAATTACCAAATGAAATTAAACCATTTTGAGTAAAAAATGTTGAAGCATTTCCTGTATCATTCATTACAAGTTCTAACATTTCCCCAGTATTGGCATTATCAAAATAAGAAATTTTTGTATTAATAAATTTAGAAAATAAATCTTTTCTTGCATGATTTGCATATTCTCTTTGTAAATGATGTCTAACCATACAATGAAATATTGCTTCACTAGTTTTTAATGTTTGTTTTACAATAACTAAAATTGTTACAAATATTAAAGTTCTTGCACTATTTTTGGCAATTGCATTATCAAATACTGAATATGTTAAATATTGGTCAATTAGTAACCATATTGTACATGATAAAAAATATTCGATAAATGCAAATATAATTCTTTTTTTAAAGTTACCATATTTTGACATATATTTAATACTATTCATATAATCCCCCTACAACGTTTTCACAAATATCAATTAATTTTTTATAATTATTATTATCTTTTTCTAATTTTGTGTTTGTTGAATCAATAATAGTTTTATTATCAATAAATAATACTCTGCTATTTTTTGGAATTCTAAGTAAATCATGCGTAATAAATATATTTATATTATTAGGAAAATTTTTATTTAAATTTTCTACTATTTTATTTTTAGTATTATTATCTAGTTTGCTTAACACATCATCAAAAATTAAAATCTTCTTATTTTGCATTAATAATCTAGCAATATTAATTCTTTGTTTTTGACCACCTGATAAATTTATACCTCTTTCTCCTAATAATTCATCATAATTATTAGCAAAGCTTTGTATTTCTTTATCTAATTCACATATTTTGCATATATCTTTTATTTTATCAATATTTTTATTTTCATAACAATCAATATTATTTTTTATTGTATCTGAAAAAATATATGGAGTTTGAAAACATAAACCTATATTTTCACGAAGTTTAGTCTTATGTAAATCTCTTAATTCAACATCATCGATTAAAATGCTTCCTTCATATGAAATAAATCCTAAAAGTAATTTAGTTAAAACACTTTTTCCACTTCCATTAGATCCAACTAAATAAATATTTTCACCCTCATTTATAGCGAAATTAATATTCTCCAATACTATTTGATTGTCAAATTTTATATTAACATTTTTGAATTCAATTTTTTTATAATCAGGTGTTACAATATTTTTGCATATTAAATCTTCCTCATTTAAATTTAAAAATTCTTTTATTCTTCTAGCGGGCACTAAAAAGTCATTAATACCTTCGACAGCATAAATTACATTTTGAAAATAACTTAACATGGTAGTCGAATATGTTAAAATTGCCATTAATCCACCAATTTGCATATTATCATTTATTATCATAATCCCACAAACTAAATAGATAATTGGAGTACTTAAAGCTTTTATACCACTTGCGATCAATTCATAATATATCAAATAATCTATCTCTTTTATATCATATTTTAAATATTCTTCACTATTAATATTAAATCTATGTATTTCATTATTTTGATTATTTGTCATTTTTATCACTTTAGGATTATAAATTGAATTCATTGTCTTTTTTATTAATCCTTCAGATAACGTTACTTTTTTATCTACAATGTTTTTTGTATTGATACAATACCATACTGACATTAAAATTATAATTAGGATAATTATTGATAAAATTAAACAAACTTTAAAATTAAGTTCAATAATTACATTTAATGAAAAAAAGGTATAAAAAATAGTGTTAAGTATTAAATTTAATTTATCATTTATATAAGATATATAATTACTTGAATCACTAGCTATTCTCTGTAATATTTGACTATTTTCATAACCAATGTAGCTATTATAATCTAAATACGTTGTATGTCTTAATAGTAACTTTTTAATATTATTGTTCATACCTAATCTTAATTTTGTATTATATTTACTTCTAATATAATTAAATATCGAAATAATAAAGGCCATAATAACCATAAAAATAGCAGCAACTATTATTTTTGATAACTTACTATCATTATAAAAAAATGTAGTTAAATAATTTGGTAAGTTAACATTACTCATAACAATTCCATCTATCACATAAATGATAAACTTAGCCATCACAACATTAAAGAAACAAATTATTGCTGACGAAATTATTATCATCAAAATTACTTTATATAAATTTTCAATTGTTGCTTTAAATAATTTCATAATACCACCAACCCATATTAATTATACACTAAAAAACTAACATTTCTGTTAGCAATTTATTACTCTCGAATAAAAAGTTCGAGTTTCCTATCAATCTGGTGCCGACTATAGGACTTGAACCTACAACCTACGCGTTACGAATGCGTTGCTCTACCGATTAAGCTAAGTCGGCATTAAAGAGAACTTATTTTTTCTCTTTCCTATATACTTTATTATAACATGATTTATCACTTTTGCTTTTAAAACTTTTTCTTGCCAATGTATTTTTTTCTATAATAGAAGAAACCTTAAATGAAATTGTCTTATCTTTTTTTGAAGCACCAACAACATATACATCTATTAAATCACCATAACAAAAACATTCATCACTAGCTAAAGATTGTAGAGACATGCTATCTTGATCAAATCTATAAGGAACATCCAAATCATTTATTTTTATTCTACCATCTATCAAATTTTGAAGCTGAATAGAAAGTCCTTTATTATCAACAGATAAAACTCTAGCTATAAAATGTTCACCGATATGTCGTTCCATATACTCTGCAGCCTTCATCGCATTTATTACCAATTCACATTTATCAGACTTTTTTTCATTTATCGAACATAAATGAGCCTTTTCTTCTAAAATTTCATAATCTTTTGCGACTTCTTCTAAATCAAAATTTTTATCTTTATTCAATAAATATTTTCTTATACTGCGATGAACTGTATCATCAGGATATCTTCTTATAGGAGAAGTAAAATGAACATAATCTTTATAGGCCAAACCAAAATGTCCTATATTATCCGTAGAATAATAAGCTTTTCTTAAAACTCTTAAAAAAGCATACTGAAATGGACCAGACTTACTACCATAACTATTAACAAACGAACTAAGATATTGCATTTCATGTTGTAAATCCAATTGTTCTCTTCGTTGATATTTAATACCAAGCTTATTAATTAATTCAATAAAATAATTAACGACTTCTGGAGCAGGAACATCATGTACACGATACATTGTAGGATAATCATATTCGCCTAATGCCTGTGCAACAGTTTGATTAGCCACCAACATAAACTCCTCTATCAGATTTTCCCCTGTACCCTGTGTTAGTATTTCAAAATCTAAAGGAAAACCTTTTTCATCCAATTTTATCTTTTGTTGAGGCATTCCAAATTCTAGTGCTCCATGTAAAATTCTTTTTTTATTAAGAATTAAGGAAAGTTTATACATATCTTTTAAGGTCGAAACAAAATTTTCATAACCTGCAGCAACAATATTATTATCTAAAATATCATTTACTTTTTTATATGTCATCTGTATTTTTGATTTAATAACTGATTCAAAGATATTATAATTAACGACAGTTCCTTGTCTATTAATTTCCATCACACATGATAGAGCTAAGCGTTCTACATTTGGATTAAGTGAACCTATCCCATTAGAAAATAACTTTGGATACATTGGAATAACTGTATCTGCCAAATAATAACTAGTACCCTTTTTCAAGGCCAAACGATCAAGTTCACTCCCCTCTTTTATATAGTAAGTTACATCTGTAATATGAACACCTAACTGATAATTACCATTTGGAAGAATTTCCAAGCTAATAGCATCATCAATATCTTTAGTATCATCTCCATCAATTGTAAATATTTGTTTATCCGTCAAATCACATCTACCTATTTTATCGATATCACGTACCATGACAGGTAAATTATTTACCTCTTCCATAGCTTTATCTGTAAAACTATTATCTACACCAAGTTTCCATGCCTCAGTTAAAATATCAATATTAGGATCACTACTAAGTCCAATATAAGAAACAACATCTCCAACATAACTATCTGATATAACGTCTCCATCAATTTTTACAACAACCATTGAACCAACCACAAGATTATTATCATTATTATCCAAGCTTATAGTCAATTTCTTATATTTTGAACTTTCTGGATCTAAGAAATAATTATTTTTGATCATAACTACTTCTCCATAAATATATAAATCTTCTCTTTTTAAGATTTTAATTACTTCTCCCGTTTTACTCTTTTTATTTGTTACATTTATTAATACCAAATCATTATCAATACATACATCACTATTACTAATATTGTATGAATCATTATTCACAAGAACAAAACTACTATATTTCTTTTCTACATATTTTCCCACTACATATGGTGTATTTTCTATATGAATATATTTATCATCCGCTATTTCTATAACTTTATAACTATCAATAAGTTCATTAAGTAAAGTCATATCATAATTATTATCTAAAAGTTCTTGTTGTAAATCAACAATACTTGTTCCTTCATTATATTTTTTAATTAACTTTTCTACCTTAAATAAATTATCCATAACCGAACTCCTTAATTAATCATTAGTTTAACATAAACTATTCAATTTTTCATTATTTTTTTAAATTTACTCAAATTTCGTGTATACTAAAAATAGGAGGCAAACATGAAAAAAATTAAAAATAAAAATATTAGGACTTTCATTGATTATATCATAATCACTCTAGGTATATTAATAGCTAGCTATGCCTTGGAAACAATTTTAATACCAAACACCATTTTAGACGGAGGAATAACAGGTATTTCAATTATAATAAGTAAAATTACACCATTAGCAATCAGTAATCTAATTTTTGTTTTAAACATTCCCTTTATTATAATTGGTTATAAAAATATGGGTAAAAATTTTTTCATAAAGGCTATTTACAGTATGGTAATATATAGTATATTTTTATCTCTTTTTTCATCACTACCACCACTTACAAATCAAATCTTACTTGCAACAGTATATGGCGGACTAATGCTTGGTTTAGGAACCGGTTTAGTAATTAGATTCGGCGGATGTTTAGATGGAACAGAATCAGTAGCTATAGTTATTAGTAAAAAACATACTATATCAGTAGGACAAATAATTTTAATATTTAATTTATTAATTTTCACTATTGCAGGATTAATATTTGGAATTGATAGAGCCTTATATTCACTTTTAACATACTTTATAACATACAAAGTAATAGACTTGGTTTCAGAAGGATTAGAACAGGGAAAAGCCGCCATGATAATAACAGATAACGCCGATAATATTTCCAAAGAAATTTATAAAAGACTAGGTCGAACAGCAACTTTTATAAAGGGAGATGGACTATTAACTGGTAAAAAAGAAGTTCTTTATTGTGTACTAACAAGAATAGAAATACCTGAACTAAGAAGAATAGCTCAGGATATCGATGAATCTGTTTTTATAACAATTACAGATGTATCAGAAATAATAGGTAATCATATAAAGTCAACTAAAAAAATAAAAAAAGTCACAAAAAAATAAATCATGTATTACACGTCATACATGATTTTTTTACATTATATCACTAACTCCATCCTCTGCTTTTATCTCTGGATAATAACTAGCAAGATCTATAAGTCTTGACTTAAAATAATCTTTATTATCTAAGTCATTAATAATGCTACTAATATTAATAAATAGAACTAAATCAATTGCGTATGCTTTAGCAAAATCAGATTCAGATAAATATTCATTACTTTCATTAAATGATAAAATTCTATTTTCGCTATAGTTCTTTAAAAAATCATTTTCAGCAATTTCAGCTAATTCAAGCCCCATTTTAAGATCTGTAATATTGTTTTCAATTATTTTTGCTTTATCCATATTAGCCTCCATCACACCACATAATACTAATTACAGAATAACACATATTTTTTAGCCTTTCAAGCAATAGTTAATTAGCAAAAAATTCCGCTGTCAAATTATGTCCTATTTGTTTAAATAATATATGAAAATGTTATAATAATAACGTAGAAGGAGATGATAAAATGCAAGAAGCTTGGAAAGGCTTTAAAGAAGGGACATGGTGTAATGAAATTAATGTAAGTGATTTCATTAAATCAAACTATACTCCATATGATGGTGATGAAAGTTTCCTAAATGGACCAACCGAAAAAACTAAACGAGTTTTAAAAGTATATGAAGACATGTGTAAAGAAGAAGTAAAAAAACATGTTATTGATATAGACGTAGACACTCCAGCTGGAATAAATGCTTTTAAACCAGGATATATAAGTGAAGATGATAACGTAATCGTAGGTCTTCAAACTGATAAACTAGGCAAAAGAAGTATTGTTCCAAAAGGCGGAATAAAAATGGTTTATCAAGAATTAGAAGCATATGGATATAAAATGAATCCAGAACTTGAAAAATTCATTAGTAAAACCAATTTAGTAAAAACCCATAACGATGGTGTATTTGATGCCTATACTAAAGAAATAAGAACTGCTCGTCATGTAAAATTATTAACAGGATTACCTGATGCATATGGACGCGGAAGAATTATAGGTGATTACCGTCGAATAGCTCTATACGGAATAGACTATTTAATGGAACAAAAGAAAAACGATTGGGACAATATGAAAATAACTACTATGGACGATGAAACAATTCGTTTAAGGGAAGAAATCTCAATGCAATATAGAGCATTAAAAGAAATAAAAGATATGGCTGCAACATACGGCTATAACATCTCAAAACCAGCAACAAATGGTAAAGAAGCTGTTCAATGGACTTATTTTGGATATCTAGCAGCAATCAAAGAAAATAATGGCGCTGCTATGTCATTAGGAAGAGTTGATGCTTTCTTTGATATTTATTTTGAAAGAGATTTAAAAAATAAAACATTAACTGAAGAAGAAATTCAGGAAATAATAGACCAATTTGTAATAAAATTAAGAGCAGCTAGACATTTAAGAACACCAGAATATGATGAACTATTTTCAGGAGATCCAACATGGGTAACTTGTTCACTTGGTGGTGTAACTACTGAAGGAAAATCAATGGTTAATAAAACATCATATCGTATAGTTCATACACTAGAAAATCTAGAAAGTGCTCCTGAACCTAATATGACTATTCTATGGGCAGAAAAACTACCTCTATCTTGGAAAAAATACTGTTCTAAAATAAGTATAGCTACTGATTCAATTCAATATGAAAATGATGACTTAATGCGTCCTAGTATGGGAGATGACTACGCTATCGCTTGTTGTGTATCCGCAATGAGAGTAGGAAAAGATATGCAGTTTTTCGGTGCACGCTGTAACTTAGCAAAAACATTGTTATATTCCATAAATGGTGGTATTGATGAAGTTAAACGTCAACTAGTAATTCCTGGATTTGAGAAAATGACCGATGAAGTATTAGATTATGAAAAAGTTAAAAAAAGCTATTTCAAAATGATGCATGAAGTTGCAAGAATCTACTCAGATGCTATGAATATAATTCATTACATGCATGATAAATATGCCTATGAAGCCGGACAAATGGCTCTACATGATACATATGTCAATAGACTAATGGCTTACGGTGTAGCAGGATTCTCAGTAGCTGTGGATTCCCTATCAGCAATTAAATATGCCAAAGTAAAACCTATTCGTGATGAAGAAGGTATAGCAATAGACTTCGAAATAGAAGGCGATTATCCAAAATACGGAAATGATGATGATAGAGTAGATGAAATAGGAAAAGAAATTCTTGATCAATTCTATAAAGAGTTATCATCACACCAATGTTATAGAAATGCTAAACCTACCCTTTCTGTACTTACAATTACATCAAATGTAGTTTATGGTGCAAATACTGGTGCAACTCCAGACGGTAGAAAAACTGGTATTCCTTTCGCTCCAGGGGCAAATCCAATGCACGGAAGAGATCAAAATGGCGCAATCGCATCACTTAACTCAGTAGCAAAACTTGATTGGGCAAACTGCTGTAGAGATGGTATCTCAAATACATTCTCAATTATTCCTAATGCTTTAGGACAAACAGAAGATGAACGTATTGAAAATTTAGTTAACTTAATGGACGGTTACTTCTCTCAAGGAGCTCATCACTTAAATGTAAATGTACTAAATAGAGATACTTTAATCGATGCTATGAATAACCCTGACAAATATCCACTATTAACAATAAGAGTTTCTGGATATGCTGTTAGATTTAACAAATTAACAAAGAAACAACAACAAGAAGTAATTTCAAGAACATTCCATGAAAAATTCTAATATAATTAAAGGTAGCATTGATTCAATTGAAAGCATGGGACTAGTAGATGGTCCTGGCATTAGAACTGTTATTTTCATGAATGGATGTAGATTAAGATGTAAATATTGTCACAATCCTGAAATGTGGACTAAAAAAGAGAACAACATTACTCCAGAAGAAATAGTAAAAAAAGTATTACGAAACAAACCCTATTTTAAAAATAATGGTGGTGTTACTTTTTCCGGAGGAGAACCATTATTTCAACCAGAGTTTCTACTTGAAACATGCAAACTATTAAAAAAAGAAAACATTCATATAGCACTAGATACCGCCGGTCATGGTTTTGGTAATTATGATGAAATCTTAAAATATGTTGACTTGGTACTTTTAGATATCAAACATACAAATAAAAAAGATTATAAAGAATTAACAGGCGGAAATATTGATGAAGCAGATGAATTTATAAGATCTCTTAACAAAAGTAATAAGAAAGTATGGATTAGACAAGTTGTAGTACCTGGAATTATGGATAATGATGAATATTTAATAAGTCTTTCTAATAAATTAAAAACTATTAAAAATATAGAAAGAATTGACTTTCTTCCCTATCATAAATTAGGAAGGGAAAAATATATAGCTATGAATATACCATATCCATTAGAAAATACTCCTGAAATGAATAAGGATGAATGTCAAAAACTATACGAAAAATTCATGAATATATACAAAAACAAGAGCTAAATCAACTCTTGTTTTTTTTATATCAATATGCAAACTTTTCTATATAAAAGCCATCATTAGCCATCACTATAACCTGTATCTTTGACTTCATAAAGAAATCTTTATATTTTAAATAAGCATCATGTCCAATAACTATTTTTTGCAAATCTAATTCATCTAAATTTATCAAATCGCCAAAATCTTCTCTACTAATATCTAAAACATTAATATGAGAACCCCTTAATGGTAACAATGTTTTTATATAACTTCCAGCAATCGTCAAATAATTAATATTAATATTATTGATATAATCTAATCTAAAATTTTTACAAGACTCAACCCTTATTAAATTAACCGATTGGAGAACATTTAAGGTAACAATACTTTTTCTAAAAGTACAGTTCATAAACACAATATTTTGTAAATAAGTAATTTCCTTTAAAATATCAATCATATAATTACTAATAACCATATTTCTTAATTCTAAGTATTTTAAATTTTTAAATAGTTTTAACTCATCAAAAGATATAAATTGTCTCTTCCCATCGCTAGATTTACCATCTATCGTAAGACTTTCTACCAACAATAAATCACTATAACCAACTTTTTCAATATTTTTAGAAAAAGCATCAACCAAAAATTGTTGAATAGAACTCGTTAAAATCTCCATTATACCACATTCTCCCCACTAATTATATTATACACATAAATTTATATAATCTACATTAAAACGCCTATATAACTGTAAAATTATGTTAACAAAAGAAAAGAACTTCCTAAAAAGTTCTATTCATTTTTTAAATCCACTACTTCTTGATTCAAAGTATTATATTTATTTATTATCTTCTGATTTTCTACTTTTTCTAAAGTAAACCAACCTTTTCTAAACCAAAGCTCATATATTTCACGTTGTAAATTTGCTATTTCATTAAACATTTCATAAATAGTTTCATATAAAGATTCATGACTAGCTTCACTCATAGCTATTACTAAATTTTTTTCTAAATCTTTACAAACAGTTAAAATGCTCTCAACATAGTCTTTATCATTTAACTCTAATCCCTTAGGAACTTCTGTTTTAGGATTACAAATTTTATTATCATTCATTTGTCATACCTCCATTTAAAGTATCCAAAATTATTTGCATATGATCATAAAAAATATCTGCACATTTTTGCATCATATTTGAAACCTCTTCATCTGAAACATTATCCACTCTGTTAATCGTCTTTTTATAAGCCCCATAATGCCAGTGAAACATATCACATAAATAATCTAAATCTTTTCCTGTAAATATATCAGGAACTTGTTCATAATTCATAAAATATCTCCTCCATAAATATTGTTAACTAATTCAAAAAAAATATAACAATCAAATTAATAATTATCTAAAAATAGAACAAATTAAATTATTTAACATAATATTATTTAGAGGAGAAATGTATATGAATAATAAAACCTACACAGTAAAAAAAGGAGATACACTATATGGAATATCAAAACAGTTTAATACCAGTGCTCAAAAAATAAGAGAATTAAATAATTTAAAAAATGACAATATAGTACCATCACAAGTACTAATTATATCAGAAAATAATGGTACTAACCCTAATGAATGTGTAATATACACAATAAAAAAGGGAGATAGCCTATATGAAATTGCTAAAAAGTATAATACTAGCATTGACGCTATAAAAAGATATAATAATTTAACCACAAACAACCTATCAATAGGCCAAAAGATAAGAATACCGTGTAACATTGAAGATAATGATGATAAGGTAATGCCAAAATATATAAGTTATACCGTAAAAGCAGGAGACAATTTATACAATATAGCTAAAAAATATAATACTACTGTTGATAAGATTAAAAGGGACAACAATCTTCAGAGTAACAACTTAACTATAGGAAAGATTCTTTTAATTGAAGATACTGGCGATCAATCGACTATAGAAGCGTGTTTTGGAGAAGAATACGAAGCTCCATCAAGTAACATCACCTACACCGTTCAAAAAGGAGATAGTTTATATAGTATAGCTAATAAATATAATACTACTATAAATGAAATAAAAAGTTTAAACAATTTAACTTCTAATAACCTGTCCATCGGTCAACAATTAAGAATTCCAACAAATGCCTCAGGAAATATCACCTACACTGTTCAAAAAGGAGACAATCTATATAGCATAGCAAGAAAATATAATACTACTGTAAATGAAATAAAAAGAAAAAATAATTTAACTTCTAACAACTTATCTATAGGTCAACAATTAATTATATAGAGAAAAAAAAATGAAAGGATGATATGAATTTCTCTTAAATATGTTATCTCTAGCATATGAAATATCATATCAAAAAATTGTAAAATGAAAAAAGTTATGTTTGATAGTGAACAATATCCAGATTTTACATATGAAAATAACGGAGTTGGTACAGTAAAAGTACAAGTTTCTGCTGCCAACCAAGCATTTCCACTAGAAGGAATTGAAATAGAAATATCTAAAGAAATAAATGGGGATGAGGTTGTATTTTTTACAGGGAAAACCAATAGTAGTGGAATCATTGATGACATATATTTACCAGCTAAAAAAGGGAAAAAAAATATTGAATCAGCAAGTGATATCATATACACAACTTATATCATAACCGCAACTAATCCCAAAACAGATGCCATCAAAAAATATGATATTGCTGTTTTTGATGGAATGAAAATAATTCAACCAATTACTTTTTCCCCAATAAATTAATAAGGAGTGATAAAATGAATCATAACATAATTAATTATCCTACCATTCCTACTGAAATAGTAGTACATTTAGGTTCACCAACTGAGGCGGCTAAAAATATTAGTATCTCATTTATAGATTATATAAAAAATGTAGCCTCTAGTGAAATATACCCTACCTGGCCCGATAGCGCCATTGAAGCTAATATTTTGGCTCAAATATCTTTTGCTTTAAACAGGATTTATAATGAATGGTATCCAAGTAGAGGATATACATATGATATAACATCTTTACCTGCATATGACCAAACATTTATTGAAGATAGAGAAATATTTGATTCTATTTCAAAAAAAGTGGATCAATTGTTTAACAATTATATTTATCGTGAAGGCCAAATTCAACCACTTAATGCTATATATTGTGATGGTAGAAATACAAAATGTAATGGTCTATCACAATGGGGAAGCGTAGATCTTGCAAAACAAAATAAAACACCATTAGACATATTAAAATACTATTATGGAAATGATATCAGAATATTTGAAAATGCACCTACTGGAGAACTCATTGGTACCTACCCTGGTTATCCTATAGAACTTGGAAATGCTGGTGACAAAGTCAGAGTAATTCAAAGAGAATTAAATAGAATCTCTAATAACTATCCTGCTATTCCAAAAATTCCAAGAATAAATGGTGTTTTTGGAAAATATACTGAAGACGCTGTAAAAGAATTTCAAAAAATATTCAACTTAAATCCTACAGGAATTGTAGATTATTCAACTTGGTACAAAATTAAATATATTTATAACGCTGTTAAAAGAGTAAATGATATTTACTCAGAAGGAATAGTAGAAGAAGAAGAAATCTTTGATTATGGCAACAAATTAAGTTATTCTGATGTTGGAATAGGAGTTCAAGTTCTACATTATGTTCTATCATCAATTGCTTTCTTTGATCCAGACTTACCTAGTTTAAAATTAAATAGTGTTTATAACGACAATACCAAAACAATGGTAATTAATTTTCAAAACAAATATAATTTGCCTGCAACAGGTGAAGTAGACGCTACTACGTGGAATAAAATAGTAGAAGTATATGAAGATATTATTAAAAGTATTCCTGAAGAATATGCTCAATATTCAGACGAATTCTTTCAAGGTCGTATCCTTGCCTTAGGTATGACCGGAGATGATGTAAGAATAATACAAAATTTCTTATTAAAGATATGCAAAAAATTTGGTAATATACCCGGAGTAAGAGTAAGCGGTATTTTCGATGACATTATGGAAAGATCAGTAATGAAAATACAATCTCTTAATAATATAGAACCAACTGGTGTCATTGATCCAGTCACATGGTTTAATATTGTAGAGTATTCCAAAAAATAAAAGATGTTAAATTTCATATTTAGCATCTTTTTAGCGTACTATCTTTTTTATTTTATTTAAAGATTCTTCTTTTAAATGTGATCTATTCAAATAATTAGGATGATACGTCCATATTATCTTTTTATCACAATCGTATAATATAGGATTCTTCCCTGTTGGCCACATATTACACAAATCTGAATTAATATTCTTTAATACTTCTTGCATTATATTATAGTATGGATTTGATGGACCATTAACAAATATTGTGTATTCTGGTTTAAAATATTCGTATAAGTAAATTAAATACTGAGTACTTATTTTCTCTAGCTTTTCATTCATTTTCGGATGGCCTATTCCCATTCTTTTACCACAAATAACAGTATTATTCCAAATAACATTAGTTAATAGTTTCTCTTTTGATATTTCCAAACAGTTTCTAATAAAAGTCCAAAATTCTTTATTATTAGCACCCTCACTTAAAAAATTTAAATATGCCTGTTCAACATCATCTACACAGAATGATTTATTCTCCCCATCATAATTTAACCAACTATTAGTTTCCTGACCAATATATAAAATCTTTCGTTCAAAAGAGTTGAAGTAGTCATTTTTAGAAGAAACTAACAATGGCATAGCCAAATCATTATAATTATCTAATTTATAATAGGTATTTAATATCTCTTCATTATACTCTCTCAGATTTCTCATAAATTTCCCCCTAATTAATAATTTATAAGCTTTATCTTTCTGTTAACCACACATAATACTTCTTGAGTACCAACTATTTTAACATATTTATCTAAAAAATCAATCACTATAATATATTTACTTAATAACTAAAAATCAATTCCATTTCTAGAATTGATATCTATTTAAATTGAACACACATCCAATCTAATTTCTATATGGTGCGATAGTTAAGATAGTCCGAAACCATCACAACAAATAAATAAACAATTTAATTCTATGACAATTATACCATGACTTTTACTAATTTGGTAAATTATTTTTATAAAAATGAAAAAGACCTAAGGCTTCTAAAGTTTCCTAAGCACATCTCGATAGATAATATTTTGAATTAGAACAATATACATTGTTATCTTCTATTTGTTCCTCTAATATCTCATCAACATTATCTAATATATATTTATGTAATGGTATCTGCACTAGAGGATGAGCAATAGAAAATATTCTTGGACCACCACTTGGTTTTTCAAAAATAAAATTTATTGGTTCTACACCCTTAGTTACTCTAGCAGAAACATCTTGATAACCATAAAATTTCTTAATTTTATCACATTGCCATTCAAAATTCTCTTTTAATATATCTTCGTCATTACTATATGAATTATATATATTTTCTAAATTTTCACTGATATTACCATTATAGAAACATGGTGGTAAATTTTTGCTTGGAAATATTAAACTTTCAAAAGATACATTTACTAGATTATCCACATTTACACTATTTTCATTATTATTATCAACTTCTAAATTTAAATCTATATCATTATACATTTTTACTACCTCCTACTACTAAAAAAGAGCATAGTATTCCTTATGTATTATAATAAGTCTGTACTAGCCCTTAATATTCTCTTAATTTATTTTAAATGATGTGGATTGTTTTCTGCACCATTTAATCCATTATTTTTTTGATTTATTATTCCTAAAATATTTTGATAATTATTTATCATTTCTGCATTACCTTTTTCAGTTGCTTGATTTAATCTAGCCAAAACATATTGAGTTATGTGATTAATATCAACTACTTCTGTTTCAGGAATAAAACCTAAATAAGATAATATTTGTTTTTGTTCTTCTGAAAATTTATCTTTGTATTTATAAACTCTAACATATAAAGCATGTTCCTCTTTAACACTTGCAGATGGATAATGTCCTAAATTGATTAAACTACAAAACGCCTGTTCAATATAATCACTTTGTTCAAGTCTAACAGGTACGGCTATACCCAATTGTGATAACCTTTCTCTTTGTTCTGGAGTTAATAATGTACTACCTCTACGTTGTAATTTTCTGTATAAACTTGTTTCTTCTGGATTAGATTTTTTAGGCTGATGACCTAATAACATTAATTCGTTAAAGAATTCTTCGGATTCTCTACTTTCACCATTTGTTTCTGGTAATTTTATTCCTAATTTAGATAATTCTTGCAATTGTTCTTCTGTTAGCCATTCTCTACCATGTCTTTGTAATCTTCCATATAGATTTACTTCAACTTTATCCTTACTTGCTCTAGCAGGTTGATGTCCAAATTGAACTAATTCATTAAACAATTGATTACCTCTTTCATCTTGAGTCTTTGCTTTTGGAATATAAATACCATAGTTTGATAATTCTTGCAATTGTTCTTCTGTTAAGTATTTAGCACCTCTTTGCACTAATCTACTATATAAATTACTTTCTTCAGGGATTGCCTGACTAGGTTGATGTCCTAGTTCCATTAATTCTTCGAACAAAATTGCTGATAAATCTTCCTGGCTCAATTTTTCAGGAATATAAATTCCCATTTGTCTTAAAATATCAAGTCGCTCTTCTGTAAGCCATTCTTTACCATGATTTATTAAAGCAGTGTATAAAGCAGATTCTTCTTTAGAATTATTTCTATTTGGTTGATGTCCTAATTCTATTAAATCATTATATAATTTTTTTGCTTTAGAATTTTCATATGTTTCTTTTGTTAATGATTTATCTATAATATCAAATAAATCAATCATTGAAGACATTTCATCAATTACTTTAAAACTTCCAATATCAATATCGTTATAGCCAGAAATTGCTGGATTGCTTGTACCTGTTTGTATTTGTCGTTTAACTTGTTCGTAAAATTTATCTATATCTTTTATTCCTAAACTATTATTTACTATATCAAAAATTAAAGGATGTTCATTATGTCCAACAGAGAGTGCTCTACCTAACTGTTGTAAATAAATAATTGGAGAAATAGTTGGTCTAAGCATTATAACTCCATCTATATCATTTACGTGTAATCCTTCATTCAACATATTTACACAAAATAATAATTTTAAATGATCATTATTTGAAGTTTCAAAACTTTCTATAGAATTACGATTATCAAAATCTTTATTTGTTGAAATAACACTATACATATCAATATTACTATTTACTGATCCAAACCAATTTTTTGATTCTTCAATCATTCTATTCATATGTTCTACATCTCTGCAAAAAACAATAAATCTTCCATTTGATTTAGTTATATTTTTCGAAAATACTTTTTCTAAACCTTCACTTTTTTCTAATAATTTTTTTGCAGAATCAAATTTTTCTTGAAATAATTTTCTATCACTTTCGGATGCTAATTTATTTATTTTTGTTTGAATTCTTTGTATATCTTCATCAAATGAATATAGTGCATTTATATATGTGGGTAATGGTAATATACCTTTGGTAACAGCTTCTACTAAAGTTATTTGTGATGCAATATTATTATCAAACAATTCCTCAGCCATATTTCTACAGTCATCTAAATATCTTATTGGTGTTGCAGAAAATCCTAAAACTTTTGCATTAGAATTATTATTTAATAAAACATCTAATCCTTTACCCCATTTTGGTGCACCACATCTATGAAATTCATCTAAAACAATGCAATCGGTAGAATATGTTGTTGCAATTTGTTCTGTTATATTTTGGTATAAGTCAAATTTTAGATATGGAAAATCATTTAGTGTTAAGCCACAACTTTCAATATGTCTTATAATTTGATCTATGATAGGTTTTTGAGATGTTAGAAATAAACATTTCTTATTTCTATTTTCATATAACCATTTAATTGCAATAAATGATTTACCACTACCAGTTGGATGAATAACACATGTTCTATTACTTGTCTTTAATTTTTCCTCTATTTGCTCATAAGCGTATGCGTTATGTTTATATAATCCAACAGCCATTAAATCAACTCCATTTATTTATTTTTATTTTCCCAAATTTTTCTAACTAATTTTAAAGATAAAGTAGATAAAGTGAAACCAATTACGGGTACTAACGAACTCAAAAATATATTATCAAATTCCCTTATAACATAAGAATATATAATAACAACAATATAAGTTAAAATCATGATACATATTCTTCTAGTCCAACTTGTTTCCCATGCTTTATCTAATTCAACTCTTTTATTTCGTTCTTGTATCTTTTTTATCTCTTTTTCTAAATCCATAAATACACTCTCCTAATAAATAAATTATACCATATTTTAGCTACTTTTAACATGCTTATTCCTTATCTTTCAAAATTATCTTTTGATTTTTTTTAATCTAAATCTTCAATATCGTCATCATCTAATACATTATCTTCATACATTTCATTAACTACATCAATATATTTATCATCTTTATCATACCAACTATGAAGTTTATCATGTAAGAAAGATATTAGTTATGTTTTAAATAGTCTTCTAATTCAGATAATTTAATCTTATTATTTAAGTTTTCAATAAATATCTCATTAGAATAATTAAAAGCTAGAAAGGTTATATCATTAATTATTATTCTATGTGGTTCCAGATATGTAAGATTAGTTTTATCTATTGTTCTTAAATTACCATTAATAATAATTGGTTTAACTCTACAAAACTCACAAATAAATTCTAATCTCTTTCTTAATGATTCTTCCATTCTAACTTCTTGCTTGATAACATTTACCATTTTAATCAATTCTTTCTTTGAAAGACTTTTTTCTAAACAAGAAAAAAATCAATCCTAATTTAGAATTGATTGTCTATTTATTCTCGAAACTATAAAAAGGTTCGAGCGGATTTCCCTATGGTGGAGATGAGGAGAATCGAACTCCTGTCCGAAAAAGCCTCTACATAAACCTCTACAAGTTTAGTTAACTAAATAATCTTATACACCTATCAAGTAGTTAACGACAAAATAAATGTACCAGTCTAAAATTTCTTGTTATTTCCTAGACAAAAAATAACCATAACCTATAAAATGAATCTCTTTCTATTACCTAGGTACAAATAGAAGAGACGCTTACCTTTTTATCTATTAGGCGAATGCATACTCTTGGTCTTCACCAAATAAGTTTGCAAAAGCATTTTTAATTTTATTTGCATTTATTTTTTTGTGTTCGTAACGTGAACAATCGACTTGCCATCCATGCGAAAACAATTCCGTCGAAACCATTACATCCCCATGCACTAATTATACAAAAAAAGAATTAAAAAGTAAATACTTGGAATATTTTACTAATTTAATCCTAATTTTTTCAATAAACCATCAATCTCATTACGATAATTAACAGTTGAACTAATAAAAACACAACTATTATTTGAAATATATACAACACTGTAAATATTATCATTAAAAACCCTATAATATTTATACCCATTTTTAGATTTTTCTGTATCATTTAAATTACCTTTATTGTTAGTATAAGACTTTTTTAATAACTTATATTGTTTTTCAGCTGCATTTTTATTAGTAAATTCATAATAATATATTTGATAATGATTTCCCACAGCTAATAAAGTTAACTCAGACTTATCACCAGAAGCAGAAATATCTGTTACTACAAAATCATTTTTTTCCACAATATCTGTGAATGTTTTATTATTTAGCCCTTGCTTAGAACAAGCAATACAAAAACATAACAGGAACACAATACATATTCTAATACTTATATTTAATAGCTTTTTCAATTTGACGTTGTTCATCTTTTCTCTTTAGGCTTTCCCTTTTATCGTAATTCTTTTTACCTCTACAAACACCCAACAAAAGTTTAATTTTATCCCCTTTAAAATATAGTTTTAGAGGAATTAATGTAAGACCTTTTTGTTCTACATCCTGAGCAATTTTTTTGATTTCTTTTTTATGTAATAACAATTTTCTTGTACGGGTTTCACTTTCATTATAAATACTGGCCTCTTTATATGGAGAAATAAACATATTTAATACAAATATCTCATTTGCTTTTATAATTCCATAACTATCACGTAAATTACACTTGCCAGCTCGTATTGATTTAATTTCAGTACCCTTTAACACAATACCACACTCATAAGTGTCATCTATAAAATAATTATGTTTTGCTTGTCTATTTTCTATTTCCATTTCTATCACCCGCTAACTTCATCAAATTGTAAATTAGGATATCTTGAAGTCACAACAGCCTTATATTTCTCATAATAACTTTTATAATTAGGTAAAATTGTCGAATTAAGTTGACTATATGGATAAACCCTAAAGTTTCTAGGCGTATAACTATTAGATTTAGTATACAACAAAGAACCCTTTACATTCTCCACAGTAACTGTGGAAATTTGTTTTTCTACTACTTTTTTAACATTAAGAGTCACCATTAATCCAGTAAGTCTTTCTATACCAACTTGATCTGATATAAAATTACCTAAAGAATAAATAACCAAAGTTTTACCATTATTAATATATTCAATTGGTTCAACAACGTGAGGATGAGCACCAATTATGATATTTACTCCTAAGGAAGACAAATAATTAGCAACTTCTTCTTGTTTATCGCTAACTCCCATAGAATACTCTGTTCCCCAGTGCATAGCAACTATTATTAAATCACACTTTCCTTTTACTCGCTCTATGTCAGCTTTTGCTAACTCAGGAGTATATTCATTATTTAAATATTCTTTTCCCCTAGGCGTAGCTAACCCATTATTCCACATAGTATAAGAGAAAAAAGCATACTTAATTCCATTTTTTTCTAAAATTCTAACAGTATCTCTATCTTCAAATGAGGTATAAGAACCTGCCGTTAACACATTAGTCTTTGTACTCCAATACTTCTTAGAATTTATTACTCCTTGCTCATTTTTATCCATAGTGTGATTAGTAGCAAGAGATACTAAATTAAAGCCAGCATCTATAAAAGCATCTCCCACCTCATATGGAGAATTAAATCTTGGATAATTAGAAAGTCCAAGTTCACTTCCACCTAAAATAGTTTCTTGATTGTAATACTTTAAATCATAGTTTTGTACAATAGGTTTAATATATTGTAGCATTGGTTTAAAATCATAACCACCCGTTTTTAGTTTTGCATCATAATATATGGCACTGTGAATTAAGGCATCTCCTACCATAACCATAGATAGATTATATTCCTTATGAGCATTTTTCTTTTCTTCTTCCTTTTGTCTCTTCTGCTCCTGGAATTGTTTTTCTCTTTCATCCTTAACCTTATCTTGATGCACCTGATAGAAATTAAAAGCCTGTAAACCAACACCGGAAACTATCAACAACATGGATAAAATCAATATAACTTTTATGGTCCGCTTTAATTTTACTTTCTTTTTTACTTCTTTACTAGCCATTACTTATACCTTCTTTACTATTTCAAAATCAATAGTTTTAGCCTCCTTAGAAGCTCTAATTACTCTTACCTTTATTCTTTCACCGATTGTATATTTTACATGACTCTTTTCATTAGTTAAAGTCATTCTATCTTCATCATAATTAAAGAAACCTTTCATATCTTTTATAGATACTAGTCCCTCTATTAAATTATCTAGTTCAACAAATATTCCAAAACTCATAACAGAAGAAATCATACCTTCAAATTCTTCGCCTATATGCCCTTCCATATATTGAGCCATCTTCATATCTTCTACTTCTCTTTCACAATCAATACTTGATCTTTCTTTAGCAGATGAATGATCAGCAACATATACTAATTTATCTTCCCAATGAGAAATAGTATTATCATCTAATTTATGTTGAAATAAATAAGTTCTAAGTAGTCTATGAACAGTAGTATCAGGATATCTTCTAATAGGAGAAGTAAAGTGTGTATAACATTTACTAGCCAAACCAAAGTGACCTAAATTAACTGGTTTATAAACTGCTTTCTGCATACTACGAAGTAATAATTTAGATAAAATCTTGAATTCTTTTTTATCTTCCAAAAATTTTATTAATCTTTGAATAGATTTAGGATTATTATCCTTCAAATTACCATTAATTTGATATCCAAGTCCTCCTATAAATCCTAAGAAACTACGTATTTTTTCTTCTTTTGGTACTTCATGAACACGATAAATAAATGGTAAATTCATAAAATAAATATGAGTAGCTACACATTCATTAGCGGCAATCATAAAATCTTCTATTAAATTTTCCCCAACTCCTCTATCTCTTAATACAATTTCAGTTGGTTCACATTTTTCATTAACAAGAATTTTAGCTTCATCTACTTCAAAATCGATATATCCTCTATTTTCTTTAGCTTTTCGTAAAATTTCCGCTAAATCAGCCATCATACGTAAAGAATCAGCATATTCCTCATATCCTTCAGGAACTATATTTTTTTCAAGAATACTATTAACTTTCTTATAAGTCATTTGGATTCTAGATTTTATTACACTTTCAAATATTTCATAATCTATTTGTTTACCATGACTATCAAACTCCATTACACATGAAATGGCAAGTCGTGAAACATTAGGATTAAGTGAACAAATACCATTAGATAACTCATGAGGTAGCATTGGTATTACTCTATCAACTAAGTATACAGATGTTCCCCTCTCCATTGCATCATTATCCAGTGGACTTCCTTCTTTAACATAATAACTAACATCTGCAATATGAACACCTAATACATAATTACCATTAGGTTTTCTATGGATAGATACAGCATCATCAATATCTTTAGTATCATCTCCATCGATTGTAAATATCATTTCATTACGTAAGTCTCTCCTGTTTTTACATTCCTCTTCACTTACTTCAGAAGGAATATTTTTTAATTGTTCCTTTACGTCATCTGGAAAATCTGTTTCAATATTATATTTTTTTACTATAGATAAAATATCAATACCTGGATCATTTTTATGTCCTATTATTTCAACAACTTCTCCCATAAATCTACTATTATCTATACGTTTACCTAAACGAACAACTACTTTATGTCCATCAACTGCATTCATTGATTTATCTCGTGGAATTTGTACTTTTATTTTTAGTTTGTTATCATCTAAACTAACAATACCAGTATCCCCTTCAAAATTAATCTCACCAACATAAGTATCTTTTTCTCTATTTATAATTTTTACTACACGACCTTCTAATCTATCGATACCCCTCTTGCTAGTTATTTCTACTAATACTATATCATCATGTAAAGCGCCATTCATATGTTCTTCGCTAATATAAACATCAACATCAGAATCATCAATATCCACAAATCCAAATCCCTTTTTATTAGCTCGCATAATACCACGTTTTAAATGACTATCTTCAAGCATCATATACTTATCTTTATTAGAATGATATATAACCGCATCTTTTTCTAATTCTGATAAACATGTTTGTAATTCTTGCAACTCATCAACATCTAATAAATGTAATTTATCTTCCAAATCATAAATTGTAAGTGCTTTATCAGAGTCTTTTAAAATACCAACTATTTTATCCTTCATATTCTCACCTTCTATAATTATTATAACAAAATACTATAGAAACACCAAGAAAAATATTATCAACAAAAAAAGACCAAACGGTCTTAGAAAGAAGCTACTAAACAAATTATAAAAAATGTAATACCTAATACAAAAGTAATACGTGTCAAAGCCTTTTCAGTACCTCTTTCTTTTCTTTTAGTAAATAAATCAGAATTTCCTCCAGAAAGTATTTTAGCTGCACCTTCTGCTTTTCCACTTTGTAAAAGTACTATTATAATTAATAAGATTGATATAATTAATAAAGCAATTTTCATAAAGCACCTCCATCAATAATACCTATATAATAACATAAAATTAGATTGAGTGCAACTACTTATAAATTAAGACCATCTTCTATTCTAAACAACTGATTATATTTACAAATTCTATCGGTACGTGATAATGAACCCGTTTTAATTTGGCCAACATTAAGTCCTACCGCTAAATCAGCAATAGTGGTATCTTCTGTTTCACCACTTCTATGAGAAATAATAATATTACAGTTATTTTCTTTAGCTAATTCAATTGTTTCTAACGTTTCAGTAATAGTACCTATCTGATTAACCTTTATCAATATAGCATTACAACATCCTAGTCTAATTCCCTTTTCTAAATATTTTTTATTTGTGACAAATAAATCATCACCAACAATTTGAACCCTATCTTTCAATCTTTTAGTTATATCAGCAAAGCCATCCCAATCATTTTGATCAAGTGGATCTTCAATAGATATAATAGGATATTTATTAATCAGTTCATCATAATATTCTATTAACTCTTCTGTTGTAAAACCTTTTCCATCAATATTATATTTTCCATTTTCATATAACTCACTTGCCGCAACATCTATAGCTAAATTAACATCTTTACCAGGAGTATATCCCGCCATTTTTATAGCTTCTATAATTAATTGAAAGGCTTCTTCATTAGAGGATAAATTAGGGGCAAAACCACCTTCATCACCAACGCCAGTAAAATAGCCCTTTTCTTTTAAAAGTTTTTTTAAAGTATGAAATACCTCTGCTCCAACACGTACTCTTTCATGAATAGAGTCCCTATTCGGAACAATCATAAACTCTTGAAAATCTAAATTATTATCAGCATGACAACCACCATTTAATATGTTCATCATCGCAACGGGTAAACTAGTACCATTACCAACATATTTATATAACTGCATATTATCACAATTGGCGGCCGCTTTTAGTACTGCCATACTAACTCCAAGTATTGCATTTGCTCCTAAATTAGACTTATTAGGTGTTCCATCCACATCAATCATTTTATGGTCTATTTTTTGTTGCTCAAATACATCCATACCAACAATACTATCTTTTAAAATCGTATTAACATTATTAACTGCTTTTAATACACCAAGCCCATTATATCTAGAACCACCATCTCGCATTTCTAAAGCTTCTCTTTCACCAGTAGATGCTCCAGATGGAACAATAGCTCTTCCTACAATGTTATTTTCTAATATTACATCAACTTCTACAGTTGGGTTTCCCCTTGAATCTAATACTTCTCTTCCAATAACATTTTTAATTTTCATTTATTTTTCTTCCTCTTTCAATTCATTAACTAACTTTTTAAATTCAGCACCACGAACCTCACACTCTTTATACTGATCCCAAGAAGCAGTCGCAGGACTCAACAAAATAACATCTCCTGGACTAGAATAATTATATAATTCCTTAAAACCATCCTTCATATATTCATAGCAAAATGTTTTAATACCAAGACTTTCTCCATATTCTCTAACTCTTTCTCTACATTGTCCAATAGATAAGATAGCCTTAACATTTTTCATATAAGGGGTTAAGTCTTCTAACACCTGTCCTCTTTCTAATCCACCTAAAATAATTAAGGTTGGTTCCGAAAAAGAAGATAAAGCAATTTGAGTACATTTTATATTAGTTGCTTCTGTATCATTATAAAAAGTTCTACCATCTACTGTATCAACATATTCCAATCGATGTTCAACACCTTTAAAATCAGAAATAACTTCTCTAATTATCTCATTATCTACTCCAAACTCCTTAACGATTGCGATAGCACTCATACAGTTTTCTAAATTATGCATTCCTTTTATTTTAATTATATTAGTATCAATAACTTTATCACCATAATAGTATATAGCATTATCTTTTAAATATACGCCGTTAATCTCATTTTTACTAGAAAAATATTTTGTTTGACTTTTAATTCCTTTCAAAAGATCCATAACATCTTTATTTTCCATATTCATAATTGCAACATCATCAGTAGTTTGATTATAAAACATCTTAGCCTTAACGCTTTTGTAATAATCATAATCCCCAAAGAATTCTAAATGTGCTGGCGAAAGATTAGTCATTAATCCAACATTAGGTTTAAACGTTACTAGATTTTCTCCTTGTTGAGCAGAAACTTCCATTACAATAATATCATCATCAACTACTTTATCTAAAATACTACATAACGGATATCCAATATTACCGGCCAAATGAACCCTATCATTAAATGCTTTTTTTAGGATTTCATATGTTAATGTTGTTGTTGTTGTTTTTCCATTAGTACCTGTTATTCCTATTAACTTAACTGTTTTAGGTAACAATCTATATGCAAGCTCTACTTCATTAATAACCTCGATATTCAAATTCCTAGCTTTAACAACATATTTATGTCTAATAGGAACACCTGGATTCTTAATTAAATAATCAAAGGTATCATCTAATAAATCATCAGGATGTGTACCCAAAACAACAGTAACACCTAACTCTCTAAGTTCTTCTACTTGTTCCTTATCAAGCTTTTCTTCTTCCTTACCATCATTTAAAATAACAGTATTTCCTCTTTTAATTAAAACTTTAGCTGCCTCATATCCACTACGAGCCATTCCTAAAATCAATATTTTTTTATTTTCAAACATATATATCACCAATATAATTATACTACAAAATACTCCCTTTAAAAACAAATATATTTATGATATACTTATTTCATGTAATAATGTAGGAGGTATATAATGAAAATCATAACTTTAAGTCCACAAGAATTTGATAAGTTTGCTAGCACACACAGATATAGAAATTATTATCAAACATCCGCCTACGGAAACACAATGGCCAGTAACGGTTTTAAAATACATTATTTAGGAATTACAGACAATCTTAATCACTTAATTGGCGCTACTTTAATTATCTATAAAGAAATTTTTATGAATCAAAAAATAGCTTATGCTCCAAGAGGAATATTGTTTGATTACAGTAACTCAGTAAGTGTACAAGAGCTTGTAAATAAATTAAAACAAGTTCTAGGAAAGCAAGGATTTCTTCTCTTGAGAATGGATCCATATATACCGGCAACTATTAGAAACAAACGTGGCTTAGTAAAGAACATGAATAATGGTATTAATATAATAATGTCAAATTTAAAGCACGCTGGATTTAAATATAAAGGACAAAACCAATTTTTTGAAAATGAAAAAGGAAGATATGAAGCCGTAACTCTATTAGCTGATAGAGATATTAAAGGTATTTATCGAAGTTTTTCTAAAAATACACGTCACAAAATTAATAAAGCATCAGCATCAGGAATTATGATAGTAAATGATAAAAATAAAAATATAGATTTTTTATATAATTTTATCAAAGAAAAAACGAATAAAAGTAAAAAATATTATGAAGATCTAGTAAAAAACTTTAATATTAAGGCCAATGTATATTATGCCGTACTAGATACAAATACTTTTGTTATTTCTTCGAAAAAGGTATACGAACATGAACTTGAAAAAAATGAATACTTATCCAAGAAAATTCAAGAACATGGCATTGCTACTAAGAAACCAGTTAAAAAGAATATATTAAACTCCAAAATGGAATCAGATAGACTTCTAAACGTATATAAAAATCAACTTGTGTTGGCTACAAAATTATTACAAGATTATCCAAATAATTTAATACTAGGTGGAGCCCTTACTATTGAATATGATAACGCCATATATCTAATTGTTGATGGATATGATAAAAAATATAAAAACTTGTGCTGTAACTATTTGATAAGATGGTATATTATCAACGAAGGAGTAAAAAAGCAATATAAATATTTTAATATGAATTGTATTTCTGGTGAATTTAGAAAGAAAAATCCCTACAGTGGACTTAATGAAAATAAAATTGGATTTGATGGAATACCAACAGAATATATTGGGGAATTTGACTTAATCTTAAATAACTTTAATTACAAGTTATATCAAAGTTTTAGTAAAGAAAAAAATTATAAACTTAAAAACATGAATAGTTAAAGAAACATTGGAACTTTTATCCAATGTTTTTTATTGCATCATTTTTCTATATAAACAAAAAAACTATTAAGTATTTCTACCTAATAGTTTAATAATCACTAAATACTATTATTTAATAATTTCACTAACGTTACCAGCACCAACAGTACGTCCACCTTCACGGATAGAGAACTTAGTACCTTGTTCAATAGCGATTGGGTGAATTAATTCAACAGTAATGTTAACATTATCACCAGGCATAACCATTTCAGTACCTTCTGGTAATTCGATTTCACCAGTTACGTCTGTAGTTCTGAAATAGAATTGAGGACGATATTTTGTAAAGAATGGAGTATGACGTCCACCTTCTTCTTTAGTTAAAACATAAATAGCAGCTTTAAACTTAGTATGTGGAGTAACTGTTCCTGGTTTAGCTAAAACTTGCCCACGTTCAACTTGTTCACGAGAAATACCACGTAATAATACACCAGCATTATCTCCTGCTTCAGCATAATCAAGTTGTTTACGGAACATTTCGATACCTGTAGCAACTGTTTTTTGAGTATCTTTAATACCAACGATTTCAACTTCGTCATTTAATTTTAATTGACCACGTTCAACACGACCAGTAACAACTGTACCACGTCCTGTAATAGTGAATACATCTTCAATACTCATTAAGAATGGTTTATCTACATCACGTTCAGGAGTAGGAATCCATTCATCAACAGCATCCATTAATTCATTGATTTTTTCAACATATGCAGGATCTCCTTCTAGAGCCTTTAATGCTGAACCACGAATAATTGGAGTATTGTCACCATCATAATCATATTGGTTTAATAAGTCACGGATTTCCATTTCTACTAAGTCTAATAATTCAGGATCATCTACCATATCACATTTATTCATGAATACTACCATTCTAGGTACACCTACTTGACGAGCAAGTAAGATATGTTCACGAGTTTGAGCCATAGGTCCATCAGTAGCAGCTATAACTAAGATAGCTCCATCCATTTGAGCAGCACCTGTAATCATGTTTTTAACATAATCAGCATGTCCTGGACAGTCTACGTGAGCATAGTGTCTCTTTTCAGTACTATATTCGATATGTGCAGTATTAATAGTAATACCACGTTCTCTTTCTTCTGGTGCTTTATCAATATTATCAAAAGCAACTTGTTGGTTACCATTCTTACCAGCTAAAACTTTAGAAATAGCAGCAGTAAGAGTAGTTTTACCATGATCTACGTGTCCAATTGTACCAATGTTAACATGTGGTTTTGAACGATCAAATTTTTCTTTTGCCATAATTTAATTCCTCCTATAAATTTTCTAATTACAACTTATATTTTATCTAACAATTGATAAATTTTCAACTGTTTTGATACAACTTTTATTATTTTACATTTTTTTCAAGAATTAAGATAAAACATATATGATAACCAAAGCTAAATAATTAGCTTTGATTTATCATTAATTTCCACTTTTCTTAATTATTTCTTCTGAAATACTTTTTGGTACTTCTTCATAATGATCAAAGAACATTACGAAGTTAGCTCTTCCTTGAGTATTACTACGAAGTGAAGTTGCATAACCAAACATTTCTGATAGTGGTACCATAGCACTAAGTTTTACAGCTCCTAATTGAGTTTCTTGTCCAAGTGGTTTACCACGTCTTCCAGTTAAATCACCCATTACATTACCAAAATATTCTTCTGGAGTAGTAACATCTACTTTCATAATAGGCTCTAATAATACTGGTTGACAATTCTTTTTAGCTTCTTTTAATGCTAGGCTAGCAGCAATTTTGAATGCCATTTCATTTGAATCGACATCATGGTAAGAACCATCAAACAATGTAGCCTTAACATCAATCATAGGATATCCAGCAAGAATACCTGTTTGCATTGCTTCTTGTAATCCTTTGTCAACAACAGGAATATATTCACGAGGAACAACACCACCAACGATTTGATCAACAAATTCATATCCCTTATCAGGATTTGGCTCAAATTTAACCCATACGTGACCATACTGTCCACGACCACCAGATTGTTTAATATATTTACCTTCACAATCTCCAGCAGCTTTAATAGTTTCACGATAAGCAACTTGAGGACGACCAACATTAGCTTCTACATTAAATTCACGTCTCATTCTATCAACAAGAACATCTAAGTGTAACTCACCCATACCAGCAATAACTGTTTGACCAGTTTCATGATCAGTATGAACTTTAAATGTTGGATCTTCTTCAGCAAGCTTTTGTAAAGCTAAAGCCATTTTATCTTGATCAGCTTTTGATTTTGGTTCTACCGCAAGTTCAATAACTGGATCTGGAACAACTAAGCTTTCAAGAATAACTGGTTTCTTTTCATCACATAGTGTATCACCAGTAGTAGTAGCCTTTAATCCTACTGCTGCTGCTATATCACCAGTATAAACATCAGTAATTTCTTTACGAGTATTAGCATGCATTAATAGAATACGTCCAATACGTTCTTTTTCATCTTTTGTTGAGTTTAATACATAACTACCACTACTTAAGTGACCAGAATAAACTCTAAAGAATGTTAAACGTCCAACGAATGGATCAGTCATAACTTTAAATGCTAAAGCACTGAAAGGTTCACTATCACTTGGATGTCTAACTGCATCATTACCATCTAAATCAGTACCCTTAATTGATTCAATATCAAGTGGGCTTGGTAAATAATCAATAACTGCATCAAGTAATAACTTAATACCTTTGTTACCAAGTGCTGTTCCACACATAACAGGGAAGAATTCAGCCTTTAATACACCAATACGAATTGCTTTCTTAAGCATTTCGGCACTAACTTCTCCACCTTCAAGATAAACTTCCATTAAGTTATCATCAAATTCAGCAACTGCTTCAATTAAAGCGTTTCTCTTTTCTAAAGCAATATCTTTTAATTCTTCAGGAATTTCTATTTCTTGTGCATTCTCTTCTGGCTTACCATCATAGTGATATGCCTTCATAGAAACTAAGTCAACAACTCCATCAAAACTATCTTCAGCACCAATTGGCCATTCAATAGGAGCAGCATTTACACCTAATCTTTGACTAATTGTATTTAAACTAAATTGAAAATCTGCCCCCATCTTATCCATCTTATTAGCGAAGATAATACGAGGTACTTTAAATTCTGATGCTTGACGCCAAACAGTTTCAGTTTGAGGTTCAACACCAGCCTGTGCATCAATTAATGCAACAGCACCATCTAATACACGTAAACTACGACTAACTTCAATTGTAAAATCTACGTGTCCTGGAGTATCAATAATATTAAAACGGTATCCTTTCCAATAAGCTGTTGTTGCAGCAGAAGTGATTGTTATACCACGTTCTTGTTCTTGCACCATCCAGTCCATTTGACTTTCACCATCATGAGTTTCACCAATTTTATGAATTTTACCAGTATGATATAATACACGCTCAGTAGTTGTAGTTTTACCTGCATCTATGTGAGCCATAATACCAATATTTCTAGTTCGTTCTAGTGAAGTATCTCTAGCCATATTACTTTCCTCCTACCATTTATAATGTGCAAAAGCTTTATTAGCTTCAGCCATTCTGTGAGTATCCTCACGTTTCTTTACTGCACTACCAGTTCCATTAGCAGCATCCATAATTTCGTTAGCTAAATTTTCAGCCATACCTTTACCGCCACGTTCGCGAGAATATTTTGTTAACCAACGAAGTGCTAATGCTTGACCTCTAGCAGCCGAAACTTCTATTGGAACTTGATAATTAGATCCACCAACACGACGAGACTTAACTTCAACTTCTGGAGTGATATTTTCCATAGCTTTTATGAAAACTTCTAAAGCATCACTACCAGTTTTTGTTTTAATTTGATCAAATGCTTCATAAACAATACTTTGAGCTATTCCTTTTTTACCATCTAACATAATTGTATTAATTAACTTAGTAACTAATTTTGAATTATATATAGGATCAGCAAGAACATCTCTTTTTACTGCACGTCTCTTACGCATTATTCATTCCTCCCTTCAAAATTTATTTAATTTTATTTTCCTTCTTTTGGTTTTTTAGCACCGTATTTACTACGACCTTGTTTACGATCTTTAACTCCTGCAGTATCTAGTGTTCCACGAACGACATGATAACGTACACCGATTAAATCCTTAACACGACCACCACGTATTAATACTACACTATGTTCTTGTAAGTTATGTCCAATACCTGGAATATAAGTATCTACTTCTTTTCCATTACTTAAACGTACACGAGCATATTTTCTTAAAGCTGAGTTTGGTTTTTTAGGTGTTTTTGTACCAACACGAGTACAAACTCCACGCTTTTGAGGGGCACTAATTTTAGTACTCTTCTTCTTAATAGTATTTAGTCCTACTCCTAAAACTGGAGATTTACTTTTACGAACTTTATCTTTACGTTTTGTTTTAATCAATTGATTAATTGTAGGCATATAATATATATCTCCTTTCTTGACACATATCCTGGTGTATCATACTACCCTTTAAATAAAATTTTGCACAAAAATGCAAAATTCATCTATAAGCAACAATAATATAACACTATCTAACTAATTAGTCAATAAAAAAATCAACTTTCAGTAATCAAAAACTTATCTACTGTATTATTAATAATTTTTGCATCAAATCTATCATCAATATTACTAAAAACTTTAACTTCATATTGACCATTACTATATAATTTAAACATTATAAAATTCCAATCACTATCTTTAGAACTGTCGTTATATAAATTATATAACAAACCCATAATATCAAGAATAATATCTTGTACTGAAAAATTATTTTCACTTGCCTCAACAATATTAATTATATTCTTCGAATTTTGCTTTATACATTTACATTGAAATTCTTTACTAATAGCCTGATTATTATTTACAATACATTTTCTAACTAATAGAGAAAAAACGACTTGCTCCCATTTTGTAGGCATAATACTAACTAATAAAGAAGCTATTTTTGCATAACTTTCTTCCTTATTCATTAATCATTTTCCTCTGTACTTTCATAAATAGAATTAGGAGAATCTTTCTCTAAACCATTATTATACGCTATGATTGAAAAAATAATTATAAATAATATTAGTATAGCTATAATAGCAATCATAGTTGACATTCCAAATCCCTTTTGATTTATTTTTTTCATAAATTTAGTCACCCAATATCATTTTATTAAATAATATTCCCTTTGTAAAGCAAAAGAAAAGGAATAGTTTCCTATTCCATAAATTGATCTTCTAATCTTTCTAAAGGTTCTTCATCAATAAATTCTTTTGCTAATGTATAATCAACATCTTGATAATCCTTAATACCAGTACCAGCAGGAATTGCTTTACCAATAATAACGTTTTCTTTTAAACCTTCTAAGGCATCAACTTTTCCTTTTATAGCGGCATCAGTTAAGATTCTTGTTGTTTCCTGGAATGATGCTGCAGATAAAAATGAATCTGTTTCAAGAGAGGCCTTAGTAATACCAAGTAAAACTGGTTTACCACTAGCAGGTCTCTTACCATGAATAACTGCATCTTTATTTCCATTTGTAAAATCATAGAAGTTAACTAATGATCCAGGTAAGAATTTAGTATCTCCACCTTCAATTATTCTCATACGAGAAATCATTCTACGTGCTATTATTTCGATATGTTTATCGGAAATATCAACACCTTGAGAACGATAAGTATTTTGAACTTCTTTCAAGATATATTCTTGAGTAGTAATAGGATCAGTAACATCAAGTAACTCTTTAGGACTAATAGCACCTTCAGTTAACTTGTCACCACATTTAACTTCATCGCCTTTTTCAACAGACAATTTAGATCCATAATTAGTAACATGTTCTTTTGTTTCTAATTTATTAGTAATACTTATCTTATATTTTCCGTGATCTTCTTTAATCTTAGTAACTTTACCATCGATTTCAGCGATAGTAGCTTTACCTTTTGGATTACGAGCTTCAAATAACTCTTGAACACGAGGAAGACCTTGAGTAATATCTTCTCCACCAGCAACACCACCGGTATGGAAAGTACGCATTGTAAGCTGAGTACCAGGTTCACCAATTGATTGAGCAGCCATTACACCTACGGCCTCACCAATCTCTACTAAATTACCTGTAGCAAGGTTACGTCCATAACATTTTTGACATACACCATTTTGAACACCACAAGTTAAAATTGTACGTATCTCTACTTCTTTAATACCAGCTGCAACTATTTTTTCAGCCTTATTTTCAGTAATCATTTCTAACTTATCAACGATAACTTCTTTTGTCTCTGGATTAATAATCTTTTTATTGGCAAAGCGACCAACAATACGATCATATAATCCCTCAATAACAGAACCAGTTTTTTCATTAATAAAGTCATGAACAACAACACCTTGATCAGTACCACAATCAGCACATCTAACAATCATATCTTGAGAAACATCAACTAAACGTCTTGTTAAATATCCAGAGTCAGCAGTTTTTAATGCTGTATCGGCAGATCCTTTACGAGCACTATGTGTAGACAAGAAGAATTCTGCAACGGAAAGACCTTCTTTAAAGTTTGAAAGTACTGGAATTTCAATTGGGTCTCCATTTGGCTTCTGCATTAATCCACGCATACCTGCAACCTGAGTAAAGTTTGAAATGTTACCACGAGCTTTAGAATGCATCATCATAAATATAGGATTATCAACTTCCAATTTAGAAATTTCTTCAAGTTCGGCTTGAACTTTATCCTTAACAGAATACCATGTTTCAATTACTTTGTTATGACGTTCTTCTTCAGTAATTAAACCACGTTTATATTGTTTGTTAATTTTATCAACAATAGCTTGACCTTCATCGATAAATTGTTGTTTTTTACTACTAGTAGCAACATCACTCATACTAACTGTGATACCAGCTAAAGTTGAATATTTAAATCCTAAATCTTTTAACTTATCAAGCATGATAGATGTTTCTGTTGTTTTATAACGTTTAAATACTTGAGCAATTATTTTTTCTAAAGCACCCTTTGCAAATGGTTTTACAAGTGGCATTTTAGCAATTTCTTCAGGAATATTTTTTCCACGATCAATAAAATATTTACTAGGAGTAATTTGTTGAATATTTTCATCAGTTGGTTCATTAACAAATGGGAAAGAGTCTGGTAGAATTTCATTAAATTTAATCTTACCAACTGTAGTAACTAAGTACTTATCTTTCTTATCATCAGTAAACAACTTATGTTTAAATGAACTAACAGGTAATGCAATTCTTGTATGAAGAGTAATTTCTCTTCTCTCATAAGCCATCAAAGCTTCATTAGAATTTTTGAACAATCTTCCTTCACCATGTTCTCCAGCCTTTTCCATAGTTATATAGTAATTACCTAAAACCATATCCTGAGAAGGAGTAACGATTGGATCTCCAGATTTTGGATGTAAAATATTATTAGATCCTAACATTAACAATCTAGCTTCAGCTTGAGCTTCTTCAGAAAGTGGAACGTGAACAGCCATCTGGTCTCCATCAAAGTCCGCATTGAAAGCTGGACAAACAAGTGGATGTAGACGAATTGCTTTTCCACCAACTAAAATTGGTTCAAACGCTTGAATTCCTAATCTATGTAAAGTAGGAGCACGGTTCAATAATACTGGATGTTCTTTAATAACATCTTCAACAACATCCCAAACCAATGGATCTCTATTATCAATAAGTCTTTTAGCAGCTTTAATATTATGAGCAATATCACGTTTTACTAATCCATTAATAACATGTGGTTTAAATAATTCTAGTGCCATTTCTTTTGGAATACCACATTGATACATCTTTAATGATGGACCAACTACGATAACACTACGTCCAGAATAATCAACACGTTTACCTAATAAGTTCTGGCGGAAACGTCCTTGTTTACCTTTTAACATACTAGATAATGATTTCAAAGGTCTATTACCAGCACCAGTTACACTTCTACCACGACGACCATTATCAAATAATGCATCAACAGCTTCTTGTAACATACGTTTTTCATTTTGAATAATTATTCCAGGAGCCCCTAAATCAATTAACTTCTTTAAACGATTATTACGGTTAATAACACGTCTATATAAATCATTTAAATCACTAGTAGCAAATCTACCACCATCTAATTGAATCATAGGTCTTAAATCAGGTGGAATAACTGGAATACAATCAAGAATCATCCATTCAGGTCTTTGTCCTGATTTATAGAAAGCATCAAGTACATCTAAACGCTTTACTAAACGAATTCTCTTTTGACCCTGAGCAGTTTCTAATTCTTTTTCAATTTCATTAATTTCTTTTTCAAGATCAACTTCCTTTAACAATTCCTTAATTGCTTCAGCACCCATACCAACTTTAAATCCGTTACCATATTTTTCATAATATGCACGATATTCTTTTTCAGATAATGTTTGCTTATTCTCTAAAGGAGCATTTCCTTTATCAATTACTACATAACTTACAAAGTATAAAACCTCTTCCAAATCTCTTGGACTCATATCAAGGATTAATCCCATACGAGAAGGAACGCCCTTAAAGAACCAAATATGAGAAACAGGAGAAGCAAGTTCTATATGTCCCATACGTTCACGACGAACTTTAGAACGAGTAACTTCAACTCCACATCTATCACATACTATATTTTTATAACGAACTCTCTTATATTTACCACAAGCACATTCAAAGTCTTTTGTAGGTCCGAAAATCTTTTCACAGAAAAGTCCATCACGTTCAGGTCTTAAAGTTCTATAATTAATAGTTTCAGGTTTCTTTACTTCTCCATAAGACCATTCCCTAATTTTACTAGGAGAAGCTATACCAATTTTTAAAGCCTTTATTTTATTTACTTCTATCATTAGAAATCTTCTCCTTCCTCTATTTCATCATCTATATCATCTAAGCTATCAAACTCAGCTTCAAACTCTTCACTATCAATGCCTTCGTCGTCCTCTTCTATTTCGTCATCATCCTCAATAACACTATCAGCAACTACTTTAGCAGGCGATGATTCTACTTCATCAATAGATAATTTTAATTCTTCTTTGTCTTCTTGTTCTTCAATATCTTTTAATTCAAGAGCTTTACCTTCATCATCAATTATAGAAATATCTAATCCTAATGCTTGGAACTCTTTCATAAGAACTCTGAATGATTCTGGAACACCAGCTTCATCTATTTGATTACCTTTTACAATAGACTCATAAACTTTAACACGTCCAACAACATCATCAGATTTAACTGTCATCATTTCTTGTAATGTGTGTGCAGCACCATATGCATATAATGCCCAAACTTCCATTTCCCCAAAACGCTGACCACCAAATTGAGCTTTACCTCCAAGTGGCTGTTGAGTAACTAATGAATAAGGTCCAGTACTACGGGCATGTAATTTATCATCAACCATGTGATGTAATTTAATCATGTACATAACACCAACAGAAATTCTATTATCAAAAGGCTCACCAGTACGACCATCATATAATACTGTCTTTCCATCTGGATCCATTCCAGCTTCAGCCATCATCTCTTCGATATCTTCAATATGAGCACCATCGAATACTGGAGTTGCAACATGAACACCTAGTTTCTTAGCAGCCATACCCATATGTAACTCTAGAACCTGTCCTAAGTTCATACGAGAAGGAACACCTTGTGGATTAAGCATAATGTCAACTGGAGTACCATCTGGCATATATGGCATATCTTCTTGTGGAAGAATTAAAGAAATAACACCCTTATTACCATGACGTCCAGACATCTTGTCTCCTACTTGAATCTTTCTCTTTTGAATAATATATACACGAATTACTTTACTTACTCCGGCAGGTAATTCATCATTATCCTTACGAGAATAAATTTTAATATCATGTACAATACCATCTCCACCATGAGGAACTCTTAAAGAAGTATCTCTTACTTCACGAGTCTTCTCACCAAAGATCGCATGTAATAGTTTTTCTTCAGAAGTAAGTTCAGCCATTCCCTTTGGAGTTACCTTACCAACTAGAATATCTCCTTCTTTTACTTCTGTACCAATAGCTATAATTCCGTTTTCATCAAGATTACGACGTGCTTCTTCACTAACATTAGGAATATCTCTAGTAATCTCTTCAGGACCTAATTTAGTTTCACGACATTGCATTTCATAATCCTCTAAGTGAAGAGAAGTATAAGCATCATCTTTTACTAGATTTTCATTTAAAATTACAGCATCCTCATAGTTATAACCATTGAATGTCATAAATGCAACAGTCATGTTTTTACCTAAGGCAAGTTCACCCTTATCAGTACTATTACCATCTGCAAGAATAGTAACTCCAGCTTCAACCTTATCTCCTACTTTAACAATAGGTCTTTGATGACTACAAATACTAGAGTTTGCTAATTCATAATTAGATAAATAATAAGTATCTTTACCCTTAGCATTCTTAACAATTATTTTTTTAGCATCTGCATATTCTACAATACCATCAGCTTTTGCTACTATACATACTCCAGAATCCTTAGCTGCAATATGTTCAACACCAGTTCCTATAAAAGGAGCTTCTGTTTTTAATAAAGGCATAGCCTGACGTTGCATGTTAGCACCCATAAGGGCACGTGTAGCATCATCGTGTTCCAAGAATGGAATACAACTTGTTGTAACAGACACAACTTGTTGAGGACTAACATCAATATAATCAACTTGTTCAGGTTTTGCTAAAATATTTTCTCCACGGAATCTAGCGTTTACTAAATCATCTGTAATTATATTTTCATCACTAGTTCCTACAGTAGATTGACTAATAATATAATCTTCTTCTTCATCAGCAGTTAAATATACTACTTCATCAGTTATCTTAGAATTTTCAACCTTACGATATGGAGTCATAATAAATCCATATTCATCAATTTTTGCATAACTAGCTAAACTTGTAATAAGTCCGATATTTGGTCCTTCTGGAGACTCAATTGGACAAATTCTACCATAGTGAGAACTATTAACATCACGTACTTCTACACCAGCTCTATCTCTAGATAAACCACCTGGTCCCAAAGCACTTAAACGACGTTTATTAGTAAGTTCTGCAATTGGATTAGTTTGATCCATGAATTGTGATAATTGACTGCTACCAAAGAACTCTTTCATTGAAGCAGTAACAGGTCTAATATTAATTAAAGTTTTAGGGGTAACTTCTTCCATTTCTTGAGTTGTCATTCTTTCACGAATAACTCTTTCCATACGAGAAACACCAATACGGAATTGATTTTGTAAAAGTTCTCCAACTTGACGAACACGTCTATTTCCTAAATGATCGATTTCATCATAGTTACCTACTCCATGTAATAGGTTTAAGTAATAAGAAATAGAGGCATAAACATCAGAAATAGTAAGACGTTTAACATCTATAGTTTGATCATTACCAATAACGGTTATAGTTTTACCTTTATCAGAAGGATCAACAATTTTAATCATTTGAACTTTATCATAAGAATCCAAATCTTCATTAATCTTAACTTGTTTAACACCATATCCACTACTTAAAGCAACCCTAACATCTTCTAAATTTGCTTTAGTAACTTCAGTCCCACTAGCAAATGCAACATTACCATCTACTATGATATCTTCTGCCAAAGTTTGTCCAAGTAATCTATCAACAACATTTAGCTTTCTATTAAACTTATAACGTCCAACACGAGCTAAGTCATATCTAAATTCGTCAAAGAAACGTGTAATAATATTATTTTTTGATGAATCTAATGTTGCAGGTTCACCCGGTCTTAATTTTTCATAGATTTCTATTAATGCTTCATCAGTATTCTTAGTAGAATCTTTACTAATAGTATTTTCTAAATAAAGATCTCTTCCAAACATATTATAAATATCATCATCACTAGAAAGCCCAAAAGCACGTAATAAAGTTGTTAAAGTTACTTTTCTAGTACGATCTATTCTAACATATAATATATCTCTAGCGTCAGTTTCAAACTCTAACCAAGTACCACGTGTAGGTATGATTTGAGAAGTGATAAGTTCACGTCCATTTTTATCAATTTCATGATTAAAATAAACACTTGGACTACGAACCAACTGTGATACAATAACACGCTCTGCTCCATTAATAACAAAAGTACCAGAATCAGTCATTATAGGCATATCACCCATAAATATTTCTTGTTCTTTAACTTCACCAGTTTCGCGATTAAATAAGCGAACTTCAACTTTTAAAGGTGCAGAATAAGTAGTTTCTCTATCTTTACTTTCTTTTATAGAAAATCTTGGTTCTTCAAAATGATAATCTCCAAATTCTATCTTAAAAGTACCAGAAAAATCTTCTACTGGAAATAAATCTTGAAATACTTCTTGAATTCCTTTCTCAATAAACCATTGATATGATTTTTTTTGAATTTCTAATAAGTCTTTTAATTCGTATGCATTACGAATTTTAGAGAAATTTCTTCTCTCTCGGTGGCCACCACAATTTACTATTTTATATGACACATATTTCACCCCTATACATAATAAATTCAAAGAACATATTTATAAAAAATAATACGTTGCCAATTTATATTATTAGCACAAACTTGCCAATAAGTCAATTAAAAAGTACACTTAATTATAAAAAATCCTTTTTTTCGTTCTAATACTTCTACATTATATATTTTCTGCATGTCGGATATAATCGATTTAGCACCTTGCTCCTTCCGAACAACAAAAAACAGCCTTCCACCAGGAAGCAAATAATCTTTTGCTCCCTCCAAAATTTCATACACTACTTTTTTACCAGCCCTAATTGGTGGATTAGTAATAATAGTGGAATATTTAGAATTAATATTTTGATAACAGCTACTTTCGATAACTGAACAATCACTACATTTATTTTCCTTAATATTTTTTTCTGCTAAATGTAACGCTCGCCTATTAACATCACACATCGTAACTTTAACGCCCAAAATTTTATTTAAAATTATTCCAAAAACACCATAACCGCATCCAACATCAAGTAAACTTTCACCAATTTCGGTTAATGGAATATTTTCAAGTAACAAACGACTTCCAAAATCTAAGCCATCCTTAGAAAACACACCATTATCAGTATAAAATATAAAACTGTTATTTAATACAACTGCTCTAGTCTTCACAAGTTTGCTCGGAATGCTATTATCATTAGTAAAATATTGTCCCATAATTACCTCTAACAAAGAAAAAGACAACTACTTATACACATAAATAGTTGTCTCCTTTCGTAAAAACCATAATACACCAATTTATCAATTTTGTCAATAAATTAACAAAATTTTATTACTTACCATAATTAAAAATTACATCGTTATTTTTTATATCAATATCTTCACTATATTCATGTCCATCAAGAAGCATCTCACTCAATTCCATATTATATTTATTACTAGCATTTGGAATTACCAATCTTGACCAAGCGTCAACCCTCTTAGCAGAATTAACATTTGAAAACAAAGCCTTAGTAATATAATAAGGATTAGCATATTTAATAGAACTATCATTAAATTTACTCATATCTTCTATAAGACTTGATGCATTAATATGTCCTGTATTTACTAATTGCCCATTAATACAATTCATAATTTTGTTGTATGCTTTTTCAGCATTTTTGTCAAAGGAAAGAGAAAGCTGTTCTGAACTCAACATATTATAAGAACCAACACTGAATTGGCGCTGCATAGAATTAACCCACGCTGCCGCAAAGCCTGCTTTATCAATGACACCTGCATCATAATTTTTTTGTCCAGTTCTTCTATCAACTGCATATCTATTACCCAATTCATCTTCTTCTATCTTATATTTATAAAAGGTATTTTTAACTCCATTAAAACTATAATCATTTTCTGGTACAGCAGCACTCACATACTCAAAAGTTCTAGTGGCACTATCATCAATGTTAAATAGCCCTCTAGCAATTGAAACTGCATATTTATACTTAGAATTAGAAGCATTTTTAATAATTGAACTAGCATCAAGCTGTCCATAGTTAGACAACTGATATTTCATCAAATCCATTAAAGAATAATAAGTCTGTTCAGCATTTTTTCCAAAAGCATATTCTCTATCCATATCACTATGTAATTTATAACCATCAAACGGATAATCAAAACTTCTTTCATTCATCGTAGCCTTTACCCATGCATGAGCAAATTTAACAAAACTAATAAATCTTTGATTTAAAATTGTTTCACCACTCTTTAAATCTTTCAAAATATAATCATTTCCATTTTTAATAAATTTGTAACTAAATACAAGTTCCTGTAACTCCTTAAAAGAAAAATTAAAATTTGAAAGAATTTCATCATCAACATTTACCATTTCAACACTCTCCTATCACATTTTTAACACCTAATTATTTAAATTAACCATAAATAATTAAATATCCTAAACTAAGGATAAATTACCCATAAAATAATGTCAACAAATTTTTCTTTTTAGTTTACAAAAAAACAAGTTACTATAAGTAACTTGCATATTTGAAAGTCAATTAAATTATTTAACTTCAACTGTAGCTCCAGCTTCTTCAAGCTTAGCCTTAATTTCATTAGCTTCTTCAATAGAAATATTTTCTTTAACTGGAGTTCCAGCGTTATCAACGATATCTTTAGATTCTTTTAATCCAAGACCAGTAATTTCACGAACAACTTTGATTACTCCAACCTTACCAGCTCCTGCATCAGTAATTGAAACAGTAACTGTAGAAGGTGCTGCATCAGCAGCAGCTCCTTGAGCTGGTGCTGCAACTGCTACTGCAGATGGATCTACACCAAATTCCTCCTTCATTGCGTCAAGTAATTCTTTTATTTCTAAAAGATTCATTTCTTTTAAAGAACTAATAAATTCATCTTTTGTTAATTTTGCCATTTCTTTTTCCTCCTTATTTAAATTAATTTTCTTCTTTTTGTTGAGAATATAAATCTAAGCATATAGATAAATCTCTTACCAATCCAATCATTCCACCAGCTAACATAGTCAATAGACCATCTCTTGATGGTAATGAAGCATATTCAGCTAGTTTTGCTTTATCAGCAATCTCTCCATCAATAACACCAATCTTTAGTTCCAAAGCTGGATGATCTTTAGCAAATTCTGTTAAAGTTTTAACAGGTGCTACTTGATCAGTACCATAAACTAAAGCACTTGGTCCATTTAAAGCATCGCCTAAATCAATGTTTAAGTCTTTAAAAGCTCTTGCCATTAAAGTGTTCTTGAATACTTTATAAAAAGTTCCAGATTCTTTTAACTTAGTACGAAGCTCTTTAGTTTCACCATCAGTAAGTCCACGATAATCAAATAAAACTATACTGGTAGCAGACTCAACATGAGACTTAATTTCTTCAACTACTGCTTGTTTTTGTTTTAAGATTTTCTCACTTGCCATACATACACCTCCCTCAAATATTTGAGTTGCCACAAAAAAGGCTCTTGCCAATACAAGAACCCTTCTATAAAGTAGTCCTCGGTAGGATTTACTAACAACCTACTGTCTATGGCACCAACAAATTAAATTTATAATACACTATTTTTTATTATTTGTCAAAACTATTTAAAGAAATTTTTATACCAGGACCCATTGTAGAAGTGATAGCAATATTTTTTACATAATCACCCTTAACAGATGCAGGTCTAATTTTCATAATAGTTGAAACAAAAGCATTTAAGTTTTCTTTTAAATCTTCTTCTGAGAAAGAAACTTTACCAATAACTGCATGAACATTACCAAAACTATCAGTTCTATATTCTACACGACCAGCTTTAGCATCTGCTACAGCCTTAGCAGGATCCATAGTAACTGTTCCAGTTTTTGGGTTTGGCATTAAACCTTTTGGTCCTAAAACTCTACCTAATTTACCTAATAAAGGCATCATATCAGGAGTAGCAATCATAGTATCAAAATCAAACCAATTTTCTTTTTCAATTTTTTGTAGTAAATCTACATCACCAACGTAGTCAGCTCCAGCTTCCTTAGCTTTAGTAGCTGCTTCTCCTTTAGCAATAACAATTACTCTAGTAGTTTTACCTGTACCTTTTGGAAGAACAATAGCTCCTCTTAATTGTTGATCAGCTTTTTTTGTATCTACATTAAGTCTAATAGCTACTTCTACACTACCATCAAATTTTGTAGTAGAAGTTTCTTTTACTAATTTTACAGCCTCATCTACAGTATATGCTTTTCCTTTTTCTACTTTTGCTAAGGCTTCAACATATTTCTTACTTCTCTTTTTCATGAATTTCCTCCTTATTTTATAAGCGGAATGAATTAATTAAAACTTATATAAGTAAGCGGATCTTATATTTATTATCTTCTATTTCCTATTATTTTTCTGATGAAGCATCATATCCGTCAATTGCAATACCCATATTACGAGCAGTTCCTGCAACTGTCTTCATAGCAGCTTCAATTGTATCACAGTTTAAATCAGGTAATTTAATTTCTGCGATTTCACGAAGTTGATCAACTGTTAATGTAGCAACAACTTCATTAGCACCTTTAACAGATCCTTTATTAATATGAGCAAATTTCTTTAATAAGAAACCTGTAGGTGGAGTTTTAATAATAAAATCAAAACTTCTATCATCATATATTGAGATTTCTACTGGTAAAATGTCACCCATTTTATCGCGAGTAGCATCATTATATTTTGTACAAAATTCTTGTAGGTTTATTCCTGCTGGTCCTAATACAGTTCCAACGGGTGGAGCTGGTGTAGCTTTACCTGCAGGTATTTGTAACTTTATTTTTCTAATTGCTTCCTTTGCCACGAAAAACACCTCCTATATTTCCATTTCGTTTCCGCGAGTGGTTCAAATAGCTTTTGTCCGCTTTATTAAATTTTAGCTTTAACTGCCTCCCACTAAATCTATATCAAAATAAATATAGCGAATAAATGATATCACACTTTTTCTATAAGTGCAAGCTTTTTATATTTTTTGTATTTGACTCATTTCAACTTCAACACTTGTCTCTTGACCAAATAAGTCAACAATTAAATTAACTTTATTATTTTCTAAGTCAATAGAATCAATCTTACCAAGCATACCCTTGAAAGGTCCATCTGTAATGTTAACCTTAGTACCAGGCGCTAAATCTTTATCTACATCCATTCTAGAAATACCCATACTATTAAGGATTTTATCAACTTCATAAGGTTGTAAAGGAGTAGGTTTAGCTCCCTTACCACTAGATCCAATAAATCCTGTAACACCAGGAGTATTACGAACTATATACCAAGCTTCATCGCTCATAACCATTTCAACTAAAATGTATCCTGGAAACATTTTCTTTTCATGTTCCTTTTCAACACCGTTCTTAGTTTCTTTTACTTTTTCCATAGGCACAACTACACGATATATATAATCTTGCATTCCCATAGATTCAGCTCTCATCTCTAATTTCTCTTTTACTTTATTCTCATGACCAGAATAAGTATTAACAACATACCACTGCTTATCCATATTAATTCCTCCTAACCAACTAATGAATGTATTAAAGCATTAAGTGCATTAACACCATAAAAGAATAGTGAAAACACAATTACAAAAACTAATGTTGCAATAGAATATCTAGTTAAATCACTTTTTGTTGTCCAGTGTACTCTTTTAAACTCAGTTTTTACACCACGACAATAAGTCATAAACCTAGTACCTAAACCTTTTTTTTCTTTTTTTTCATCTTTCTTTTTCGCCATATTTCCACCCTCATAATTTATTTTTTCTAAAATAAAAACACTCTTTCGTGTTCTCTCATAAAATAGCACAACACAAAAAGAATGTCAATACCTTTAATCATTTAAGCAAAGATACCAATAATAATTGGAATAACTATACTAAGAATAGCCATCACAAAAGGAAATAATGATAAGCTAATGAATGCAGATTCAGAAGTTCCCCACTTATCATTTTTTCTTGATGATTTTGGTGGATTCATGTTCTTATGCATCTCTTCCTCTTGTTCCTTCATTTTACGTTCTTCTTCTTGCATAGTTCGTATATTTCTATTTTTTCTTGCTGTTTCATAGGAGTCTAAGTATACAAAACTACCACGCTCAATAACACCACGATAATAAGGTACAACTTCCGTCGGCATATTTTCCGCAAATAAAGAAAAATTATTTTTTAAGAATTCTGGATGATCAGGATCAATATAACTTAAACAATTATTATAAGTGCCAACAGCTAAACAAGCCGCATAAAAAACATTCTGAGTCTCTAACTCTTCTTTATTGTTACCCTCCGGTATCCATTTCTTAAAATCAACATCATATAATATTTCACCATCATTATTAATCATTTGATAAACTACTATATCTTGTATTCTAAAACTAGAAATAGCATATCCATTAGAATGATATAAATGCATTTTCTTGTCTAAACTCAAAAACAACTTCTGAAATTCTACCTCATCCGTCTTTCTACTAGAATTATGCGAATTTAGAAATTGTTCAAAAGTAGTCTGTGTAAATTGTTTATCATTATTTTGATTCATATTACATCACCCTATTATAATTAATATTGTATTACAAATACAAAAAAATTACAATTCAAAACCACTAATAATTAACTTACTTTTAATAGAACATACACAGTAATAAACATATTTAACTGAAAGATCTAATAAGATACTTATATCTTTATTAGAAAAACCATTATATTTAAGTTCGAATACTTGTGATTTTTTATTATCCAAGTTATTTTTAAAGTTAATCAATCTTTCATAAAAATAAATAAAGTTATCACAAAAACGAATAGAAGAGACACTATCCAAATTATTATCAGAATCATCATCTAAAGATATACTGTCATTCAAGAATTTATTCTTACTATTAAGATAAGAATTAACATAAGTTTTAAGTCTACTACTAATGCATAATACTGCATATGAATAAAAGATATTGTTTTTTTGTTCCTTAAAATGATCTATAGCATAATTAAGTCCAATCATTGCCTCCTGATATAAATCCTCATATTCTATTTTTTTATCCCTTAATCTCATATAATATTTTTGACTAATACTAATCAAAATAGGCTTATATTTCTTAAAAATAATATCTTTTTCTTCTAATTGATTTTCTCCTATAAGATATAAAACTTCATAATCGTTTATATCTTTATATTGCATATTTCCTACTTTCTATTACGGACTACTTCATATATCATTATTCCTGTTGCAACTGATGCATTTAAACTATTTATTTCTCCACGCATAGGAATACTTGCTACAAAATCACAGGACTCTCTAACTAACCTACTCATCCCGTTTCCTTCATTGCCAACAACAAGTGCTATTTTCCCACTATAATCAATCTGTCTATAGTCTGTTCCATCCATAGCAGTACCAACTATCCAGAATCCATCATCTTTTAGTTTATTAATTGTTTGAACTAAATTAGTAACTCTACAAATATTCATCTTTGCTAATGCACCAGCACTTGTTTTCATAACTGTAGAATTAACTTGAACTTCTCTATCTTGTGGGATAATAATTGCATCTACTAAAGCAGCTTCACTTGTCCTAATAATAGCTCCAAAATTATGTGGATCTTCCAAATGATCTAAAATAACTACAAATTTAGCATCACTCTTTAATAAATAATTTAAAGGCGTATATTGGTAATCCATAACGTCTAATATTATACCTTGATGAACACCTTTTGACAAATCATCCATATATCTTTTATCTTTGTAAATTACATCAAATTTTGTATTTTCTAAAGCAGAAAGAAGTTTTTTGTCATTAAATCCATCTTGAATTATAATTTTTCTAATATCTTTCTTATAATTTTTTAAATATTCAAAAGCAACATTTCTACCATAAACTATCATTATTTACCTCCTAAAATATGTAGCATTATTTCATTTATTCTACTTTTATTCTCTTTTAATTCTAAATATCCTATCACAGCTTCTAAAGCAGTAGCATATCTATAAGTAATAATATTACAATTTTTAGGATGTGATTTGCTTTTATAATTTCTAGCTCTCTTAATTATAGACATTTCATCTTCCGTAAAAAATTCTTCTTCAATTAATTTATGAAGAAATTCTGCTTGACTTTTAGCAGATACATACTTTACAGCTTCTTTTTGTAATTCATCTACATGATTTATTTTTCTAGATATCAATGCTTTTCTAATATAATCCTCGTAAATTGTATCACCTAAATATGCGAGCACTAATACATTAATTGTATTTAAATCCATATACTTACCAATTACCAACTACATTATTTCGTACTTAGTACCTTCCCTACTATCGATTAATTTGATATTTTTTTTCATTAACTCATCACGTATTTGATCTGCAAGTGAAAAATTCTTCTCTCGTTTAGCCTTATTTCTAATTTCTATTTGTTCTTTTATATAAGCGTCTAACTCACTATCAATGACTAATTCATCATCATCAAATAACGATAATGACAATACTTTATCAAAATCATGTATCAATCTATACTTTGTATAAGAATTAGTTGAATCTTTCAAAACATCATATACAAGAGTTAACATATTAGAGGTATTTAAATCATTTTCTATTTCTGCTTTAAATAATGAATTATATTTTTCAAATACTGTATTATCCAATGTTCCATTCTTTTCCAAAGCTCTAACTTTATTTTTTAATTTAAAATAAGCTTGTTGTGCCCCATCCAAAATTTCATAACTAAAAGTAAGTTGGTTATGATAATATGAATTTAAACATAAAAATCGATAACTTAAAGGATCATACCCTTTTTCTTCTAACAAAGACACGGTTAAAAAATCTCCCTTTGATTTACTCATTTTACCAGTCTTATCATTCAAAAAGCCAAAGTGAACCCAAGTGTCACACCATCTATGACCTAAGTAAGCCTCACTCTGCGCTATTTCATTAGTATGATGTGGAAAAACTGCATCTTCAGCTCCACAATGAATATCCAAATATTCTCCTAAATATTTAATAGCAATACCACTACATTCAATATGCCATCCCGGATATCCTCTACCCCAAGGACTATCCCATTGCAATTCTTGATTATTAAACTTAGAGTTTGTAAACCACAACCCAAAATCAAATGGATTTTTCTTAAATTCATCTTTTGAAACATCATTACGAACAGCTACTAATAAATCTTCCTTATTTCTTCCCGATAAATCATAATATTTTTCAAACTTAGAAGTATCATAGTAAACGTTTCCACCAGCAATATAGGCATAACCATTATCCAATAATTTAGAAATAATTTTAATATATTCAGCAATGTTATCAGTAGCATTGGAAACGACATCAGGTTTTTTTATATTAAGTTTACGACAATCATCAAAGAAACATTCAGTGTAATATTTAGCAATATCACGTGACGATTTATGTTCTCTTTTAGCCGCTACTAACATTTTATCTTCACCAGTATCACCATCACCTACCAAATGACCAACATCAGTAATATTCATAACTCTTTGAACATCATAACCCAAATATCTAAATCCTTTTTCTAAAATATCTTCAGAAATATAAGTACGTAAATTACCAATATGAGCAAAATGATAAACTGTAGGACCGCATGTATACATTTTAATTTTTCCTTCTTCTCTTGGAACAAATTCTTCTACCGATTTATGTAGAGTATTAAATAATTTCATATAATCACCTTTTCATGCCAACAATTATAGCATAAATATAAATCTATGTAAATTATCACTCCCCAGAAAATTCTCTAACTGAAATACTGCTATTTCCACAAATAATTTCTTCCATTATATAATTTTCCACTTCTTCTTCAATAATTTTATCTATTTTTCTTGCCCCATATTCTAAATAATTAGAATTTACTAAAATGTTATCCACAATTTTTTTAGAAAAGACCACATTAATATCTTTGTCATAATATTGTTTTTTTAACATATTTAGTTTCTTATTAATTATTTTCTTAACAACTACTTCATCTAATTTCTTAAAGGTAAATACTTTATCTATTCTATTTAAAAACTCAACAGATAAAAAATCTTTTAATGATTGATTTAAACTATTATCATCCATAAAACCAATAGATAAATTATTACAACCCAAATTAGAAGTCATAAAAATAATGGCATTCTTAAAACTAATACTCCTTCCAACTGCATCATGTACAACCCCTTCATCTAAAGCCTGAAGAAAAACTTTGATAACTGCAGGAGAGGCCTTTTCAATTTCATCAAGCAAAATAACACAATTAGGATGATTACGTATTTTTTCCATTACTGTATTATCCTCTCTATACCCTACATATCCAGGAGCTGAACCCAATAACTTACTTATTGAATACTCCTCTTTATATTCACTCATATCAATACGAATGAAATTATCACTTCCATATAAAGAAGTAGCATACTCTTTAACAAATAAAGTTTTTCCAACACCAGTAGGTCCTACAAACAAAAAGGAATATGGTTTATCTTTCTTAAATCCAAAATAAATCTTTCTAGTATATGCACAAATACTATTAATGATTTCATCTTGACCCAAAATCTTTTCTTTCAAATTTTTATTAAGTTTTTTTAGCAAAGCTTTTGTATCATTATTAACCTCATATATAGGTATTTTTGTTTTAAGTTCTATTATTTTTGCAACCTGCTTTTTAGTAATTACAGGTAAAGGTTTTTTAACACTCTTTTTAACTATCATATTGCTTAACTCATTTTCTAACTTATATTGTTCATCTTTGAGTCTAGATGCTTCTTCAAAATCTTGTTCCTGCACTGCCTTATTTTTTTCCTGAATAATCTTTTTCACCTTGTTATTTAGTTCTAAAGTTTTATCATCTTTATTTTTACTTTCTAAAGAAGCTTTAACACATACTTCATCCATAATATCAATTGATTTATCGGGATTTCGCATATTTTGAATATATCTATTAGATAACTCTATAATATAATCAATCACCTCTTCTGGTATAACAACATTGTGGAAACTTTCATAAAGTGGTTTCAAATTCATTAACATCTTTTTTGTTTTTTCCACATCAGGTTCCAAAACATTAATCTTTTGGAATCTTCTATCCAATGCCTTATCTCTTTCTATATACTCATGATATTCTTCATTAGTAGTCGCACCTATTATCTTAATTTTTCCTCGTGCTAAACTAGGCTTTAATATATTAGAAGCATCAATAGCCCCTTCAGCACCACCGGCCCCAACTATAGTATGAACTTCATCAATAAACAAAATAATATTTCCATCTTCCTCTACTTCTTTTATTATTTTATTTATTCTTTCCTCAAACTCTCCTCTATACTTAGTTCCTGAAACAAGTGACGCTATTGAAACAGAAAGTATTTTTTTATTTTGTAAAAATTTGGGTACATCTCCATTTACTATTCTTCGACTTAACTCTTCCACAATAGCAGTTTTTCCAACACCTGCCTCACCAATTAATAAAGGATTATTTTTTGTTCTTCTCGAAAGAATTTCTATTACTCTATTAACTTCCTCATCACGGCCACTAACCGGATCAATCTCACCAACAACAACCCTCTTATTAAAGTTAACTGCAAAATCATTTATAATTAATTTTTTTTCTTTCTTACTTTTCTTAACAATATACTTATTGGAAAAATCATCATATAAAGCATCTATATTTATATTCATTCCAACAAGTAATCTAATGGCTACTCCTTCACCCTCCTCTAGTAAAGATAAAAATAATTGTTCTATTGTTACCTCTTTTTCCTTTCTCTCTTTACTATCAAATGTTGCATTTTCTATAATTCTTTTTAATAGCGGAGTATATAAAAACCAAGAACTTACCTTTGTTCCTTTCCCCATTATTTTTATTATTTCATTATAAAAATTCTCATAATTAATATTATATTTTGAAAGCATCTTAGTAATAGGTAAATTTTTATTTGAAAGTATGGCCAGCAAAAGATGTTCACTACCAATATATGGATGCCTTAACTTAATCATTTCTTCACGCGCTAATAACAAACTTTTCTGTGCTTCTTCACTAAATTTTGAAAACATTTTTTCCCATCCCTTCAATAATATTTTATGTATATTTTGATACCAATGACAAGAAATTATGTTCTAAAAAAAACGACAAAAAAAAGAAAGGACTAAGCCTTTCTAAATAGATTAAACAATTGCAAGTGCTATTGTACAAACAATAAGTAATACAACTAAAATTTCTAAAGTTAATTTCCAAACAGTTTTTAACCATTTTTTATAAGGAATATCTAAATAGAATAAAGTTAGAAGTAAAACAATACTTGTAGGTGCAACTAACATTGTTAATCCTGATACAGATTGATATAATACCCAAATAACAGGATATACCTTTGTATTAGTAACTAAACTAACTAAATAAGGAACAACACTATTGAATACATACATTGGATCACTATTGAATACTGTAGCAATTATAGCAACAATAGTAGATGTAAATACATTAAATCCTTTTGTTAATCCAAATATTGCCTTATAGATAGGTAATTGGAATGGATGATATGTTACAATAACCAAACCAAAGTATACCAATACAACTAAGATAGCAGGTACTATTGACTTCTTAATACCATTAATCATTCCATCAAATACATCATCACATTTAACTTTGTATATCATAGCTAAAATAATAGCTCCAAGAATAACAAGTAATGAAATATCAGTAAGAGACCAGTTTCCAAATGATTTAACAGTACCTAAGAATTTACCAAAAATAGCAAAGTCAACAGATAAAGCTGAAACCAAAGTTTTAAATAATTTAGCTTTAACTAAATATCTACCAATTAATATAACAATAGTTACAATAGCCACTGCAGCATCAATAATATATGCATGTTTGTTCTTTTTCTTTACAAATAATACTATATTGATTATTAATAATAAAACTAATAAAGCAACAAATGCAGGTACTGTAAATCCAGTAACAGCACTAGTAACATCATCGAATAAAGTAACACCAAATACTGCAGACCAAGGAATAAATCCTAAAATCATAACTACTAATATTAAATCGCATACTAACACTAATGGCCATATCTTAGTAGTTTTGCTTTCTTTTGCATTTACTACTTCAGGAATATAAGCTTCTAGTTCTTTAGTATCTTCTTTAGATCTTTTAGCCATTTTATTAATATACATAATTGTATTTACAATAAGAATAGCTAAACCTAAAACAAGAATAATTATCTTATAAACCATACCAGAAGTAACTTTTAAAGATAAAGCACTTGCTAAAATACTAGTATTATTATAAGCGAATGTTGTACCCATTACACCAACAACAACACTACCAACAGTAGTTAAGGCTGCAACTATTTTATCATAGCCCATTACTAAAACTAATGAAATAATAAATGGGAATACTAACAATAGTGCCAAGTTCAATCCTGTAAATGAAGTAATAATTGCGAGAATTATCATTATAACAGCTAAAGCAATTTTTTCTTTACCCTTAAATGATTTTGCTAATTTATCAATCATTACTCGATAAGCACTAATATGATTTAAAACACCATAGAACATACCAATAGCAAAAACATATAAAGCTATATAACCAAAATAAGAAATAGCTGTCACAGGATATGAAAATACATCAAATAATCCCATTTGAATGCGTCCTTGTTCAACATAACCATTTGAATAATATGCTGAAGTAAATATCCAACTTAATACTAAAAAAGTTAATAAAGTAATAAGAACGACTTTTAGTGTATTATGTTTCTTCATAATTTTCTCCTCCCATTATCATTATACTATAATAGCTAGATTTTACAATACTTTTAGCACTTTTTACCCCAAATTTTAAACAAAAAAAATACTACTAATCATTAGTAATATCTTCTTTATTTTTCATAAGTGGGAATAAAACAACATCCTTTATATTAGCCGAATTAGTAAGTAATTGTACTAAACGATCAATTCCCATTCCCCATCCACTAATAGGAGGCATACCATATTCCATAGCATCGATATAATCATAATCCATAGGCATACTCTCTTCATCACCATTAGCCTTTAATCTAGCTTGTTCTAATAGTCTCTTTTCTTGCTCTATAGGATCAACTAATTCAGAATAAGCATTAATAATTTCAGCACCATTAATAACTAACTGAAAACGATCAGTAATTGTTGGATCAGAATCATTTGCTCTAGCTAAAGGAGAAAGACTAATAGGATGTTTAGTCAAAAATACAGGATTAATTATATAAGGTCTTGCGATTTTCTTATATAATTGATCAACTAAATTACCATAACCTAAATTCTCAAGTGGAGTTTCACTATCAATTTCAATTTTATCTTCTCTTATCTTTTGTAATAATAATTCTTTAGTATTATAAACATTAATATCAATATCTGAATACTTCAATATCAAATCTCTAAAACTAATATCTTTCCATTCTCCAGATAAATCCACAACTTTATCTCCAACATTTATCTCTAAAGTACCAAAAATATTCATAATAATTGATTGTAACATTTCTCTAAGGAATTTCATATTATCCCTATAATTTAAATATGCTCCATATCCTTCAATCATAGTAAAATCTTGTAAATGAGTAGCATCTATTCCTTCGTTTCTAAAACATCTAGCAATTTCAAAAACCTTAGTATAGCCACCAACAATAGCTCTTTTTAAATAAGTTTCTGGGGCAATTCTTAGAAATAAATCAATATCTAAAGCATTATGATGAGTAACAAAAGGTTTAGCAGTTGCACCACTTGCTTTATTATTCAAAATTGGTGTTTCTATTTCTAAATAGCCCTTAGAGTCTAAATAATTTCTCAACTCTTTTATAAATCTACTACGAAATAAAAATTTCTTCTTACTATCATCATTAGTAATTAGATCAAGATATCTCTTACGATAAATAGTTTCAATATCCTCTACACCATGAAATTTTTCTGGTAATGGTTTTAAAGCTTTTCCTAAAAATTCTATATGACTAGCTCTAATTGTTTTTTCACCAGTATGAGTAGTAAATAATTCACCTTCTACACCAATAAAATCACCTAAATCATAATTTGCCTTAAAATCTTGATAAGCTTCTTCACCTATCATATCTACTTTAACAGAAATTTGTATTTTTCCTAATATATCACCTATGGTTAAGAAACTCATCTTACCCATTTTACGCATTAAAATTATTCTACCAGCTACTCTTATACCAGTAGTACCATCTTCCATTTGTGAGGCATCAGCTATTTCACAATTAACCTCAAATCTATCAGGATATGGATTCTTAATATTTTTTAGTTTTTCTCTTCTTACTTGTTCTTGTTCACTAAACTCTCTCATTTTTTACTCCTCCTTCAAGCTAACTACTTTTGTACCACAAATTAAGTCAGCAACACTTCTTCCATCTTTTCTAATAATAATCATAAAAATACTTGCAATTAAAATTGCATACTGAATAATTTGAACAATTGAAGAACCATATACATATGTATTTCTATTAATAAGTACGAAAATTGCAATTAAAATATTAGCTAAAATATAATTATTAATCAAACCTCTAATTAACATATCATTCATACTTAAAGTTCCATCTTTATTTTTAACTACTCTAATTTTCATTATTCTCTTTCCAATTGTTTGACCATTCATATACATTTGATAAACAATAAAATATAATACATAAACTACTATTGTAACTATATTAGTAAGTCCTGTTTCTTTGGAAAGTTGATAACTATTATCCATACTTTGATTAAAGTAGGTCTTAGCACTTATTTCTTGATTTTGATATTTTTCTAATATTTCTGAAGATTGTTTATTCAACTTATCAACAGTTTTTGTGGAAATAAATGGATAACTAATTAAAGTAGAAACCAATACTACAATAGTCATATCAAGAACATAAGCTAATAATCTTTGTAAAAAGTAGGCCTTATTATTTTCATCACTATTTTTTTTACTCATTGCTTTTTCCTCCTAAAAATTCATTCAATACTTGCATTATATCACGAATACTATTGCATTGATAGATTTTATTTTTAATTAATGATGCATTTTCTATTCCTTTAAGATACCATGCAGCATGACTTCTTATTTCTAAAACTGCTATTTTCTCATCTTTAGTTTCAGAAAGATATTTCAAATGCTTAATGCACATTTTTATTTTTTCCTCTGTAGATGGTAACTCATAATCACGACCAGCCAAATAATTGAGAGTATTTCTGATTAACCATGGATTACCAAGTAGTCCACGTCCTATCATAATAGCATCACAACCTGTTTCATTAAGCATTCTCTTGGCATCTTCAGGTGTTTTAATATCACCATTACCTATTACAGGAATTGAAACATTATCTTTTACATTTTTTATAATTAGCCAATCAGCCTTACCACTATATCCTTGCTTACGAGTTCTTGGATGAACTGTTATAGCACTAGCTCCTGCCTCCTCACATATTTTAGCAACCTCTACAGCATTAATATGTTCACTATCCCAACCACTGCGTATTTTCACAGTAACAGGAACATTAACTGCTGCAACAACAGCACTTACTATTTCTCTAATTTTCTGGGGATTTTTTAAAAGTGCAGAACCTGCTTGAGCTCGCAAAGCTACCTTAGGAACCGGACATCCCATATTTATATCTATGATATCAGGTTTCATAGTTTTTTCAATATACTTAGCAGCCACTACAAAACTTTCCACATCAGTACCAAATATTTGTTGAGCAATAGGCCTTTCACTATCTGTCATATATAACATATCAAGAGTTTTCTTATTACCAAAGCTAATAGCCTTATCACTAACCATTTCGGCATAAATAAGACCACAACCCATTTCTTTACAAATTCTTCTATAAGCAGAATTAGATATACCGGCCATAGGCGCTAAAACTACTTGATTATCAATTTCTACATTTCCTATTTTCCACATACTATTTCTCCATACCGGCTTATTATAACAAAAAAACATGTGTAAAACAAGTACACACATTTCTTTATTTTTCTTTATTGACTTTATCTAATTCATCAATAATTTCTGCTTTATTCATCTTAGAATAATTTTTAATCCCTTTTTCTTTAGCCATTTCTTTTAAACTAGTTAATGACATAGATTCTAAGTTATCCTTATTTTCATCTGGCATACAACCATTTTCAACTAAATAATCTATTTGTTCTTTTGTTAATGTTTCATATTCTAATAATGTTTCAGCAATTAAGTTTAATAATTCTCTATTTTCTTTTATTATTTTCTTAGCATCAACATAGCAGCCATTAATAATTTTTCTCATTTCTTCATCAATTTCATGAGCAACAGTTTCAGAGAAGTTTCTCGTCTTATTATAATCTCTTCCAAGGAACGCTGCACCCTCTTGTTGTTCTAATTGCATTGGTCCCAAATCACTCATACCATATTCAGTAACCATAGCTCTTACTATTTTAGTAGCTTTTGAGAAATCATTTTCAGCACCAGTAGTTATCTCTTTAAAAACAACTTCTTCTGCAACACGACCACCAAGTAAACCAGTAACTTGTTCTAATAAATCAGTTTTAGTAGAACATAATTTTTCTTCACTTGGAACCATCATATTATATCCGCCAGCAGAACCTCTTGGAATAATTGTAACTTTTTGTACATCAGAAGCATTAGCTAATTTTAAACCTATAACAGCATGACCAGCCTCATGATATGCGACCAATCTACGATCTTTTTCACTATATTTATGACTAACTTTAGCAGGTCCCATTAATACCCTGTCAGTAGCTTCATCTACTTCATGCATTGTAATAGCATCTTTATCTCTTCTTACTGCTAGTAAAGCAGCTTCATTAAGTAAGTTTTCAAGGTCAGCACCACTAAATCCTGGTGTTCTCTTAGCTAAATTAGTTAAAGTAACATCCTTTGCCAATTTTTTATTCTTAGCATGAACTGCTAAAATTTCTTCACGTCCTTTAATATCTGGTAAACTAACAGTAACCTGTCTATCAAATCTACCTGGTCTAAGTAAAGCAGGATCCAAAACATCAGGTCTATTAGTCGCAGCTATTATTATAATACCTTCATTTTCACCAAAGCCATCCATCTCAGTAAGTAATTGGTTTAGTGTTTGCTCACGTTCATCGTGTCCACCACCTAAACCAGTTCCTCTTTGGCGTCCTACAGCATCTATTTCATCAATAAATATTAAACATGGAGCATTTCTTTTTGCTTGTTGGAACATATCTCTTACACGACTAGCACCAACACCAACAAATAACTCAACAAAATCAGATCCACTTATGAAATAAAATGGAACATTTGCCTCACCTGCAACAGCTCGCGCTAATAAAGTTTTACCTGTTCCTGGAGGTCCCATTAATAATACACCTTTTGGAATACGGGCTCCAAGTTTTTGGAACTTTTTAGGATTCTTAAGGAAATCGATTAACTCTCTTACTTCTTCTTTTTCTTCTTTTAATCCTGCGACGTCTTTAAAAGTTACTTTATTCTTATTATCTGAAAGTCTCGCTTTACTCTTTCCAAAATCCATTGAACTTCTATTACCAGCCATCTGTTTATTTAGAAAGAAAAATGCTAAAAATACTAACAAAGCAAGTGGTAAAACATCAGCTAAAATCACAAGCCATGTACTTGATTCTGGATCAGCCTTAGTTACAAGTTCTATTTTTTGTTTTTCTGTTATATCAGTAATTTTCTTTACAACATTTTCACTCTTTGGTAAAACCGCATAAAAGCTTTCATTCTCAGCATAATCACTAAGTTTACCAGTTACCTCGTAAGTTTGCGCTCTATCACGAGGTACAAGCATTACTTCTTTAACTTTACCATTTGCTAAATTTTCCATAAATTCATTATAAGTTAATATATTAGTTTTATGGTTTAAGAAATTAAACAAATAAAATATTCCTAATATTATTAGTAAAATAAATAAGTAAGGAAGTAACCCTTTTTTTATTGTTTTTTTATCTACTTTTTTATTCATATTTCCTCCTTAACAATATTTCAATATTATATCATAACTTTCTTCATTTTTTTTGTCAAATTTTGACTTTTTTATTCCCGGTATCCAAACAATTCTATCTAAACTATCGACAACAACAGGCCATAAATCTCTTTCTTCTTTTCCTATTTTCATATCGATAAAGATATCTTTTAGTTTCTTCGTACCATTCATTCCCTTAATAGCTATCCTATCTCCCATTTTTCTAGTCCTAACAGTTAAAGGTAATCTAACTTCATCACTAGAAAGCCTACAGATATTATTACTATTATCATTAGTTTCTTCAATACGTTTTATTGTATGATGATTAGGTAAATCAACACTGTTACCAAGTTCTATTTCATAATTTGTTAACTCTTCCATCTCACGTCTCAAATAGAAATAGTCATATTCCCTAACAGCAATTACATCATTAGGTAAATTAATTGTTGCATTTTGTTTCTTGCCTTTAATCAATTCTTGTAATAACTCTACATGTCGATCATTTAATAAAATTAAATCATCTTGATAATATATTTCCATCAAAAAATATAAAATCTCTCTTTGTAAAAAATCATCTATTTGTAAAAATTTAGAAATAACTACCTTTCCATTAATTAATACCTTACTAACAGCCTTATTACGTTCCTTTTCAATAAATTCACTTGCACATATCAAATTTTCACTAAATTTATAAAATTTTTTATGAACATTTTTATCTTCTTCTTTTAGAAAAGGTAAAACAACTTTTCTATATCTATTTCTTGTATATTTCATTTTAGAATTAGAACTATCAATAAAATATGGAACATTATTTAAATTATCATACTCTAACAACTCATCTTTAGTAAAAGATATCAATGGTCTTACTAAATGATATGTTCCCATATCTACAATTTTCTTAAATCCAGAATAACCATTTAAATTAGAACCTCTAACAATTCTCATTAAAATAGTTTCTATTAAATCATCTCCATGATGCGCTGTCATTAAATAATTAGCATTATACTTTGCTACAATTTTTTCAAAAAAACTATAGCGAATATTTCTTGCTTCATTATGGAAATTATCATCACCATAATGTTCAATAAGCATAGTTTCAAAACAAATATCGTTTTTCTTACAATACTCTTGCATAAAAATAGCTTCATCATAACTTTCTTTTCTTATGTTATGATTTACATGAGCACAAATTAATGATAAATCATACTTTAATCTTATTTTTAACAACATATCCATAAGTGCCATTGAATCAGGACCTGTTGAACAACCAACTACAATAATATCACCTTTATGAAATTTAAACTCATGATCAATTAGAATTTCATTCATATAAGTCACCATATTTATTTTACCCAAATTTGGTAAGTTTTTCAACAAAAATAGTATAACAATTTCAAGTTTAAAAAAAGAACACCTAAGGTATTCTTAAAATAAACTCGCCATCCCTACTATACAAATATTTTTCCCTAGCATATCTTGCAATATACTCTTTATCCTGCATCTTATTAGCGTCAGCTCTCAAAGTATTTTCTTTTTTCTTTAATTTCTTCAATTCTTGAGATAATTTATCTCTTTCCTGTTTTTTATCGTATATTTGAACCCAATACTTTCCCATTGTATATGTAGTAAAAACTATAGTAGTCAAAGAAAAAGTACCTAAAATAAGCAGTCTACGTCTTTTTTTTATAGAATTTCTATCTTTACCCTTTCTTGCCATGACTATCATAACCTTTCTTATAATAAAGTATACATCGCAAAAGTTAAATATTCAAGAAAGGCAACAAATTTGTTTATTTTTTGACATCGTTTTTACGTATTAGTTTCTTAAAAAATGAAAAAGAAGCAAAAAAGCCAACAGAAAGAGCAAGAAAAAAATAAACATGCAAATAACCAAAATTAATAAATTGTAAAATAAAGAAATATAACATTCCTAAATCTAATATAAAAATAGAATCAAAAATAATCTTAAAAATCATATTTTTATTAAATAAACATTTATAATTAACATTTACCATAAATGATATGAAAACACCATAAACAAGAGAAAATATTATAGCTTTAATTTGCATAGATAATGCTATCATTATTTAAATAAACGATTGAATATACTACTTTCCTTATCCTTTTTTCCATTTTCATCTAAATAAGTTAAACTATTAATCATTCCCTTTATGGTAACAGTACCTTGAATAGTATCTAATTTTATTAATTCTAATCCCTCACCCTTGACTAGTAAAAAGCCCATGACGGTGTCTAAAAGGAATTGTGTTTCATCAAAATTTTCTATCTTCTTTACTCCACTTGTAACAAACGATTTTCTTTCTATCATTGTAACTGTATGATTATAACTATTGATACCACTATCCATTTTTTCCATATATTCATCACCACTAAATATTATGCAAACAACACAAAAAAAAGACCAAATAAATGGTCCATTATATTATTCTTCTTCCTCTGCTACATCCTCAGTGTTATTATATTCTTCAATAATAGCATCTTCAAACATTTTTCTTGTCTCACTATTAATTGGATGTGCTACATCACTATATTCTCCATTAGCTAACTTACGACTAGGCATTGCAATAAATAACTTATCGTCACCTTGAATAATACGAATATCTTTAATTGCAAAACAATCATCTAATACAACAGATGCTTTACCTTTCATACGTGAATCTTCTTTTTCGATTTTACGAACTTTTACAGATGTAATCTTCATGTGTTTTCCTCCCTCTAAAGCCTTACACTTTACAATTACATTTTATAATATAAAAATATAAATTGCAACATTTTATTTTACTTTTCCCTAATCTCTAAACTAGATGTAATAACATCATTATAAGAAAAAGATTTTATCCTAGGATTTTCTTCTCTAGTTTCCACTAAAAAAACAGAGGGATATGTTTCAATAATAGTACCAGAAAACTTTTCCACTTGATTTCTGCTTCCATTGAAGACAAAAAAGTAATCATTGCCCTCTTTTTGTTGAATTTTTTCTCTCAAAGCATCTTTATTCATCTAGGAAACCCCACATACATTGTTCCATTAGTTATTATTCCTCCCATTCCATCAGTTTTATATTTAGTTTTCTCAAGCATTGGAATTAAGTCTATAGATTTATTTTTTTCTGCAAGAGATATACTAGATGCAATAATAGCTGGATCTAAAGCATGAATATTAACTCTTTTCGGACTTGAAGCAAAATTGGCCCCAGCCTTGATTAATTCTTCATAGTTGGATTGACAAGCACCAGCTATAATTATTAATTTTTCTTGACTACTTTCATATTCTCTAGCTTTCTTTACCGCCTTTACAAAATTCTTACTATTCTGATAATTATCTAAGTCTTTGATTGAACCCTTAGATTTAAAATAAGCATCATGTCCTGTAATCACAAGTATATCTGGTTTATATTCTTCAAGTTTCTTTATTATATCCCTTTCCATTTCATCTTCTTCCATATTAACACCATAAGCTTCTACTTTTAAATCACTATAAAACTTTATACAGCGCTCCAAATAGTTACTATCGGCATCAATATGTAATATTCTACCAGGAAGATAAAAATACTCACTACGGTCCAAATTAAGAGCACTAAGAGCCCTCTCAGTTAATTCCCTGTCACAACGATAAGGATCAATATCATCAACCACTTTAACCAAATCATCAATACCACTATCTGCCACTAGTCTAACTTCTATACCCTTCAAAACAACAGTATCATAGTTAATATTTAGTATTTCAAATACAATATCATTACCATGAGATTTTCTAGTAACTAAGTCACCTATTTTAAATTTCATAATATACTCCTCCATTTAATACTATGAAAAAATAAAATATTTAGAACACCAACACAAAAAAGTAGAACAATCACTTGTTCTACCAAAACCATTTATTGTAAATAAAATCACCGATAATTTAATCAGCAAGACTATTAGCAATTTCTGCAAAAACACTAACAGGAATCTCCTCAGCCCTAGAATTTAAACTATAACCATATTTTACTAAAACTTCTTCTATTTTTTTCAAATCATATTTTTTTAAATTATTTCTCAAATTTTTTCTTTTATATTGAAAACTAGACCTAACAAACTCAAAGAATAAATCTTTATTTTTTAAAGCAATCTTATCCTCTCGTGATGTCAACATTATTACTTCACTATCTACATTGGGAACAGGAATAAATTCAGATCTATTAACTTTAAATAATCGTTTAATTTCATAATAATAATTTAAAAAGACAGTAATAGAAGAATAAGCTTTTTTCCCAGGCGTTGCCGAGAACCTTTCACCAACTTCTTCTTGAACCATCATAACTATTTTCCCAAAATTAAGTCCAGAATTGATTAACTTCATAAGAATAGGTGTTGTAATATAATATGGAACATTACTAATAAAGTATAAATGTTTGTACTTATAATCACTAACCTTTTTTGCAAGATCCACATCTAAAAAATCACTAAATACAACCTCTACATTCGAAAGTTCCTTACTCAAATTAATTAAATATCCCTCTAACTGCATATCTATTTCATAACAAATAACATTTTTAGCAGCTTTACTTAATTGTCTAGTTAGTATTCCCTTACCTGGACCAACTTCAATAACTAAAGAATCATCTTCAATATCACTTAAAGTAACAATTTTTTCTACTATTCTATCGTCTTTTAAAAAATTTTGACCATATTTTTTTTTAAATTTGAAATCACCCATTTCAATCACCACGTAATCAATATATCATATTATTAAAAAAATAAACAACTCTAAATGCTTTATAAAACAACCTAACTTTCTATTTTCACAGAAATAACTCTTAATTTACTAGAAATTAAAAATAAAATATTTGCCCAAAACAAACCATAAAGCATTATTATAAAGAATGGATAGTAAACATTAAAATAATTATAGTTAGTACTATTTAACATCATATTGCCATATAATGATTTAAAAATTATAAATATATTTAAACAAAAAACTAAACACGCTGTTAAATTATAAAAACAATTATTAAGTATTTTTCTTCTCTTAAAACATAAATCCACTACAAACGCAACCAATAAAAGTATATAGGGAATTATAATAACAAAAATTTCATAACTAAAACAACTATATAAGAAAATCATTCCATAAATAGTTACTGAAAAAGATAAAATAAACAAAATATATCGCATAACTAAGAGAATATTATTAATAAATTTAGTCATTAATAACACCTCCATTATAATAACTATTTACTAAATCATAAAATATGTTAACGGTATTACTATACAAATTAAATAAGGTAGTATAACTATTATTAACTTTTTCATAACTATTTTGATTCAATGTACCAAAATAGGATCTGCTATCACTTGAAATACTATTTTTTATATAAGATAAGCTAATATTTATTTCTTCTATATTAAACTTAAGCATTCTCTTAGAATCACCATCTAAATTTTTATAAATTTGATCATTAAAACACTCTTTTATTATTAATTTATCATATAATTGTAAGAATTTATAACTGTCATTTATAGATATTTTATCTTTATATATAACACTACTTAATTGCTTATCATTAAATTTTTGATAACATACCTTAAAGCTATTAACTAAAGTTAAATAATCATCGTTATCACTTTGTCCTGTAGTTAATAAATGCTTTACTTCACTTAATTTACTTGTTGCTTCATATGTAATTTTATTTTCATACCGAACTTTGCTTTGGACTTCGTTAAAAATATTATTAAACATAATAGAAACACAAACAAAGAACACAACACCTGTCACAAGGTATCCAACTATGTTTATATACTCACTAAAAATATTTTTCATACATGCACCACTAAATTATTTCTATATCATCACCGGCACTTATAATTTCAACTTTTTTATTTTTATCTTTTTTTAGTCTATAAAGTTTAAATAAATTGTAGCACACAAGTAAAATTAGTGGTAAAAATATAACCAATATAAACCCAACTGATGTGAAAACAAACTGTTGAACAACTCCTAACTTAGGAAACTTTAATATAACTTTACCATAAATATTTTCTTCTAATACTGGACTACTATCAGTACTAACATTATTATCGCCCTTCGTTATAAAAATTCTTTTACCATCACTAGTAGTATTAATTTCATTTATTCTATGCGTAATAGTATATCCATTGTATCTAGAATCAGTTGATTTAAAAGTAATAATATCTCCAACATTTAAATTTTTAGGATTAGTACGTGCCACTAATATAGCATCATGTACTTTGATAGTTGGAACCATACTAGGACTAACTATAACATAAGCACCTATAAGAGGAGCTACCTGCCTACCACTATATTCATTTATTTTTGTATCAGCAAAACTAATAACGAACAAAGAGGTGATTATAATTAATACAGTAAGTAAAAAATTTAAAAATACTTTTAAGCTATAATGAACTATACTTTTTATTTTATTAAAAATACTACTTTTAGATTCTAATTTAACACTAGAACTAGCAACAAAAGTATCCTGCATAATAATCACCTCTATTCTCTAAGATAATATTAATACATTATAAAAAATAATAAAATATCCTATCAAAAAAAATAAAGTAACTTTACACCAAACATAAAATTACTTTACACTTTTTAACTTGCCTTACCATAAACATTAATTTTCAATTTATAGTAATTTATACTATCAACAACAGGGTATGTCGAATCTACCCAAACTCTTAATCTATAATAGATTGACGATGATTTATCAAATGTTCCCTTATCTAAAATCATCCCATTTGCACCACCAATAGGTGTCTCATCACTCGCCTTATAGCCAGTTGGTAATAGTACTTCATTTACATTTGTATAACTACTAGAATCAGACTTCTGTAAATATATTCTGATACTACTATCAGGAATAGTAGATGATGATACATCTTTTGTCGCAACTATTTCGTATTTAATATTTGACCCTTTAGTCATCTTAGAACTAATAGTAAAATCAAAAACATTCTTGGTATCACTCAATAATTTTCCCACATCAACAGTTACGGGACTACTACTATCAATAACAATTGAATTGGAACTAGAAGTATAATTCATCATTATAGTTGCTTGTGCAACATCTTCTTTTTTATTTTTCTTCGTATAATCTAGTGAACACACAATAACACAAATAATAACGCTTATTAAAATTAATATACCAATAATTGCTAATAAAAGCTGTTTATTAGAGGATTTCTTACTTTTATTCTCCATCAGTACCTCCATTATTCTATAAAAAACATTATACCTACTTAAATATAAAAAGTAAATATTTAATTATATTATATACCATATATTTTTTTTACATTTTCCGTGGTTTTTTCTGCTACTTCCTGGACCGATACATCATATAAATTTGCTATGTATTCTGCTATAACAGGAATATTTTTAGAAGAATTAAGACTACCTCTATAAGGTACAGGTGCTAAATAAGGACTATCTGTTTCTAAAACAATATTATCAAGTGATAAACTTTGCAAAGTCGTACCTAGTTTACTGTTCTTAAAAGTTACCACTCCACCAATGCCTAAATAATAGCCCATTTTTATATATGTTTTAGCAGTTTCTAAACTTCCAGAAAAACAGTGAATAACACCTTTTACTTTAAATTTTTTTAACATATTAATAGTATCTTCAGTTGCATCCCTTGAATGTATAACAACAGGTAAATTCAATTCTTCAGCAATTTTCAATTGTTTTGCAAACAAATCCAATTGTAGTATTTTATCCTCTTTACCATAATGATAATCAAGCCCAATTTCTCCTACACCAATTACTTTTTCATTTTCAACAAGTATTTTCCTTAACCAATTTATATCTTCTTCCGATACCTTAGTAGCACAATCAGGATGAAAACCTAACGTTAAATATACATCCTCATACTCTAAAGCATAGCTAACTACTTCCAAAATCTCATCTTTATTACAACCAGATACTATAATTTTTAATACATCGGCATTCCTATTATCAAATATTACATTATCTATATTATTATAAAAAGTTTTTTCTAAATGACAATGTGTATCAATATACATTTCTTACCTCCATTTATAACAAAAAAATATCACCTAGATGATATTTAATTTTTTTCTTCTAAATCTGTGAACCTTAATACGTATGTAATAAAAAGTCATTAAACCTAAATACAACATATCTAAAATATTATGCTCATCGTATATTAGTAAAAGCAATATAAAAACAACTAATAAATATGCTGTGTCTAGATTAAACAATTTATCAATTGATTTCCAAGACATAGTTTTCTCCTTTAATCGTTAATTTTTACCGCAAATACTACTCTCCTAATATAACATAAATACTTATCGTGTAAAATATATATTAATGACTTTTTTTCTAGTTTACACTATTTTAACACTATTCTTTGAAATAATGGTTCTGGATTATTTAAATGGTAATTATTATCACTTACAAAGTTTAAAGAATTATTATCATTATTTAATTGATATTTTATCTTTTTGCTAGTTTCTGGCATAAATGGTGCAAGTAGATTACCACAAACTCTTATAGATTCTAATAAATTATATATAACTGTTTCTAATCTATCATTTTTTGAATCATGTTTTGCTAGTACCCAAGGCATAGTCTCATCAATATATTTATTACTTTGACGCAACACTTTCATAATTTCACCAAGAGCATCACCTAAATGCATGCTATTAATATTTTCATCGACTATTTTTTCCAAATTATTAACATTATTAATAAAATCATTATCGATTTCTTCGTTTACTAACTTATTTGAAACATCTCCAGAAAAATATTTTTGTCCCATTGAAATAGTCCTTTGTACAAGATTTCCTAAAACATTAGCTAAATCACTATTAATTTTTTCAATAAATAAATCTCTTGTAATATTACCATCATTATTATAAGGAATTTCTTTTAACAAATAATACCTAACAGTATCAACACCAAACTCATTAACTAAGTCATCAGCATAAATAACATTTCCCCTACTCTTACTCATCTTATCGTTATTTTGTAAAACCCAAGGATGAGCAAAAATAAGTTTTGGTAATTCCAAGTCCAAAGACCATAAAAATGCTGGCCAATATATGGAATGAAATCTAATTATATCTTTTCCTATAATTTGTAAATCAGCTGGCCACAATTTTTTGAATTCATCAGTAGAACCATCAGGATCATATCCTATATTGGTAATATAATTAGTTAAAGCATCTAACCATACATAAACAACATGATTAGTATCAAAATCAACAGGGATTCCCCATTTAACAGATGTTCTAGAAACACATAAATCTTGCAGACCTGGTTTTAAGAAATTATTAATCATTTCATTACGTCTAGATTCAGGTAATATAAATTCTGGATGTTCTTCAAACAACTTTTCTAAACGTTCTTGATAATTGCTTAACTTAAAGAAATAGGCTTCTTCACTATACTCCTTAACTTCTCTATGACAATCAGGACAGCATCCATTTTCATCTAATTGTGATAAAGTCCAAAATGATTCACATGGAGTACAATATAGTCCCTTATATTCACCCTTATAAATATCACCTTTATCATACATTTTCTTAAATATCTTTTGTACCACCTTTACATGTTGTTCATCAGTAGTACGCACAAACTTATCATAGCTTACATTAAGTAAATCCCACATGTTTCTTATTTGTCCAGATATATCATCTACAAATTCTTTAGGACTAATATTGGCTGCTGCTGCCTTTTCTTCTATTTTTATTCCATGTTCATCAGTTCCTGTTTGTAGGACAACATCATATCCTTTTAATCTTTTATATCTTGCAATACAATCGGCAAATAAAGGATCATAAACATTTCCAATATGTGGTTTCCCAGATGTATAAGCAATTGCTGTTGTTATATAGTATTTCTCTTTCATAATTTTCCTCCTAACAAAAAAACTATTAATAATATAAGGACGAATCATCGCGGTACCACCTTATTTTATAATAGTATTATACACTCAAATAGTTAACGCCTATATACGATTATACTTACATATCAGTATAATAAGCTCCAAAGCCATACTTTAAAAAGGCAAACATTTTCTTTCACCAACCGAAAACTCTCTACCGATTAACCAATCTAAAGCTCTTCTTCATAGCTAAAAGATAAAATCAGTATATCATAATAAATATCATTCTTCAACATGTTTCCCTAAAAATTCTGCCACTATTTTAATTAATTTTTCTTCTGATTCACTAATATTATTTTCTAAAGATACAATAATGGCCGATCCAACTGCATCACCATTTGCTATTATAGGGTATATTATATAATTACAATCTTCTTCCACATCATCTACTATTTTAACCTTCTCATTAAAAATACGTACACTTTTTCGATCATTAATTACATTCTCTAAATAAGAAGAAATGTTCTTACCCATATATTTTTTCTTATTAACACCACTAGCCGCTATTACATTATCTCTATCAGTTATAATTATATCTTTATTGATTTCTTTATTAATTGATTCTACTAAAATTTTAGAAACATTAGCAAGTTCATTCAAAGATGAATACTTTTTTAACGTAATTATTTCATTATCAACAAAAATCTCTAAGGATTCACCATCATGTATACGCAAAGTTCTTCGAATTTCTTTAGGAATAACAATTCTTCCCAAATCATCTATTCTTCTTACTACTCCTGTTGTTTTCATATATGTACTCTCCTTTGTAATTATTTTTTACTAATATCTAAGACTTTATACTTATAAAAGCTTACAATTATATTATAATGTCTATTTCCAATAATTTCCTTGGTAAATATTTCCATATAGTTAACTTATTAAGTCACAAAAAAAGATGAACTTTATTCATCTCTATGTTTTATATTAACTATTAAAAAGTCTTGAGTTGTTCTTAGTAAAGACATATCTTTCAGCCTGCTCTTTAAGACCATTAATCAAAGTTGTATCTTTTACCAATATTTTAAAATCAATATTTTCTAGAAGTTGTTTTTGGTATATACCTCTTTTATCCAAAAACTTAAATATTTCTTTACTTATCTTTTGTTCTTTATCATTACCAACATCACTCGTAAAAATATTGCAAATATTGTCTAGTATGTTTTTTTGAACTGATTCATCTATTATTTGTTTAACATTCTTTTTTATTATTTTATTTATAGAACCCAACTCTTTTTTAGTGATCTTTATAACTTGATTTTCTTCATTTATATTAATAGAGTTAATAATCACCGTTATTTCATCTATTCTTATTTTCTTTATTGTTTCTAACTTATGAATAACGTCTTTTCGAAAATTACATATCATCTTATCTAAATTATTAGTATCCAAAATTATTTTTTCTTTTTTGGCAAGAACTAAAAATTTCGTTTTTATTTGATCCATTGAATCTAATGGAGGCTTTTTTATCAAAAATATTATATCATTATCAATTAAAGAATTAGTATTATTATTAACTATTTCCAACACTGCCTTTTTATAATTTTCAACATGTTGTTGCATCAATTTTTCCAATTCATTCATTGCTACTACCTCCTACAATAAATAACATATAAAGAATAACCAATCAATTATCTAAAGTCAAGAATTATTTCCTATAATTACTAATAAAAGCTCTACTAAATAATAAACAGGATGTTTGTCCAATTTAACAGTATCCAAAGTAATAACTACATTATCACCTCTAGATTGAAATCTAAACATTGGCGTAATTTCGAAAGCTTTAATAAACAAATCATCTATTTTAATTAAATTAATAATTTTTTTATCAAATAATAATTCTATACTATTTTTAGTTTGCCAAACATTAACTAATGGCACCTTTTTTGCCAATTTTTCAAACCATTCCTCATACATATATACCAACATATCATTATCAAGAGCGCCAAATCTATCCTCTAACTCAGCTTTAACACTTTCAAAACTTTCTCTTGAAACAATAGTATTGATTTTTCTATGTATCTCTATTTTTAAATCTTCATTTGCAACATAACTATCTTTAATATGTGTAGCTACATTAATTAATGGCTTAGTATCATCATCCTCTTCTTCAATGATTTCTCCTCGGCGTCTTGCTACTTCTACATTAAGCATTTTTAAATATAAATCTATTCCAACAGTATCTATAAAACCAGCTTGCTCACTACCTAAAATATCTCCTGCCCCACGAATAGATAAATCCCTTGTAGCAATAGAAAATCCACTACCTAATTCTGTAAAATCTTTTATTACGTTAAGCCTTTTAACAGCAGTTTCGGTCAAAGATTTAAAAGGAGCATACATCAAATACGCATATGCAAATTTATTACTTCTACCAACACGACCACGAATTTGATACAACTGACTAAGACCAAAATGATCAGCATTTAAAATAATAAGTGTGTTAACATTTGGTATATCTATTCCTGTTTCAATTATAGTAGTACAAATTAAGATATCATATTCTCTATTTATAAAACTAATCATTCTATCTTCTAATTCACTCTTATTCATTTGACCATGAGCGAAATTAATCTTTGCCTCAGGAACAAGTCTCTTAATTTTTTCAACTAGACTATCTATCTTATCAATTCGATTACACAAAATAAACACTTGACCATCACGAGATAACTCCTTGTATATGGCATCACGCATAATTTGATTATTTTCTTCAATGACATAAGTCTGAATAGGATATCTATCAACTGGTGGAGTTTCAATTAAAGAAAGACTGCGTATTCCAACCATAGACATCTGTAATGTTCTAGGAATGGGTGTCGCTGTCAAAGTAAGTACATCTATATTTGTCTTATATTGCTTTATTTTTTCTTTATGTTTTACACCAAAACGTTGTTCCTCATCAATTATTAAAAGTCCCAAATTACAAGGAACAACATCGTCACTTAAAAGTCTATGCGTACCAATAACAAAGTCAATAGTACCATCCTTAAGTCCTGATATAATACGATGTGTTTCTTTGGTAGAAGTAAATCTATTTAACAAAGCAATCGATACAGGAAAATTCTTAAAGCGTTCTTTAGCATTTTCAAAATGTTGAGATGATAAAATCGTGGTAGGACATAACAATAAAACTTGTTTTGAATCCATAATTGCTTTGAATGCAGCTTCAAAAGCAACTTCTGTTTTTCCAAATCCAACATCACCACACAATAGTCTATCCATTGGCTTAGATGATTCCATATCCATCTTAATTTGTTTAATTGCTAGACTCTGATCTTTAGTAAGTTCATATGGAAAGTCCTTTTCAAAACTACGTTGTAAATCTGTATCTTTAGAGAAACTAAATCCCTTTCTACTTTCACGTTCAGAGTACAATTTTATTAACTCTTCTGCCATGTCAGCTACTCTTTTATTAACTCTAGATTTAGTCCTTTGCCATTCCGTACCACCTAATTTATTAATTTTTGGTACTGTACCTTCTTTACCAGAAAACTTACTTAAATTATCTATTTTTTCAACTGGAATATATAGTTTATCTTTACCTTGATAAAAAACCTCTATATAATCTTTATCAAGACCATTAACAGTGAGTTTTTTTATTCCATTATATATTCCTATACCATGAACATTATGAACAACATAATCTCCCACATTCAATTTGTTTATATCATTAATCTTTGAAGCATATTTAAACTTTGTTTTATATTTTTTTCGTGATACTTTCTCCTTAAATATCTCTCTTTGGGATAAAAAAACATAATCACTATATATAAATCCCTCAGTCATATCAAAATTTACAATATTAACTTTATTTAAGAAGATATTATCAATAGTAGTTTCAACAAAATTCATATTTAAAATTTTTATAATATTTTTAATTTGATATTCTTTTAAACAAATAATTACAGTCTTATTCTCATTTAAACATTTCCTTATATAATCATTTATTAAACTAGCATTTTCATCAAACGAATCCAATTTCTCAACATCATAATTAAAAACTTTAATTTTATTATCTGAAGAAATATTATTTATACTCATATAATATAAGTTGTTTTCAAAGTAAATATCTGAAAAATCAAACATATATTTTTCTGAAAAAAATTGATCAGTATCATTTCGATATGTTTCTATTTCTTCCTGTAAATGTGAAAATGAAGTTTTAAGTTGTGAAAAATCTTTATAAACTACAATAGGATCTTCTAAATATTTTCCTATAGAGCAAACTTTATTATATTTAGGCAAATATTTTTGTTTTCGATAATCATCATCAATATTCTCATTTTCATCCATCAAAAATTCTGTAAAAGGATACACTACTAAATCTTTAACGTTTTTTAATGACTTTTGCGTATCTGTATCAAATAATCTTATAGACTCTATTTCATCACCAAAAAATTCAATACGATATGGATTATCTTCTCCCAAAGGAAAAACATCAATCACAAAACCTCTTAACCCAACATCTCCAGTCTTTGTAACTAAAGTTTCACTGTTATAACCTATATTAATTAATTTTTCATATAATTTTTTAGGCTCAATGGACATTCCAACACTAATATTTATAATACTATCACGATAAAATTCTGGCGTTGGTAAAAAACGCAAATAACCCATCAAATTGGTAATTATAATTTTAGGTACAGAACTATTAATATTCTTTATAGTTTCCATTCTGCTTATTAATAAATCAGGACTAATAGCTATTGCTTCACTAGTTAAAAAATCATCCATAGGAAATAAAAATACATCATCAGTATAATTATTAAGAGAACTGTATATTTTATTTGCCTCATACAAAGAATTCACTACAACCAAAATATTTTTATTTTGTTTTTTTAATAATTCATATAAATATACACAAAAAAACTCATCTGTAATACCTGTTATTCCAGAATTATTTTGATAATTAATATTAATTAGGTTTTCAAAAATGTTCAAGTTATCACCTACTTATTTTTATGATTATATTTATTCATTAAAACCGAAAATTCTAAAGTAAAATAATCGTTAATAATATTAACAACTATAGAACTTAAACTCTGATATATATCTAACTCCTCTTTAGAAAATTTACCAAGTACATAATCCTTAGTATCAATCAATTTGTTATTTGATATACCAATTTTCAATCTTTTATAATTTTTTGTTCCTAGATTTAGCTCAATATCTTTTAAACCATTATGGCCACCACTACTACCACTTGGTTTTAATCGATAGGTACCAACTGGTAAGTCCAAATCATCACTTATAATTAATATATTGTCTATTGGTATCTTGAAAAAATCAACATATTTTCTAACAACACCACCAGATAAATTCATATATGACTGTGGCTTCAAAAAAATAACCTTTTCATCATTTATAACTCTTTCTTTATATAAACCATTAAATTTATCTTTCCAAGCATCATTACTACCTAAATACTTATCTAGCATATAAAAGCCTATATTATGTCTTGTTTTTTCATACTCCTTACCAGGGTTACCTAAACCAACAACTAATTTCATACTCATCACTCCAAATTATTTTTATTTGCAATATATTCCTTATAAACAATTGATTTTGCAAGACCTCTATCCTTAGCTACTCGCTTAATAGAATCCATTTCGCTAAGTCCATCATTAATATATAATTGTACATGACTAATTAAATCAATACTTTCGAAATCAACACTATTTGAATTACCACTAACAATAATTACTATTTCACCTTTAACATTTACAATATCTGATAAACATTCTGAAATATTTCCCCTAATAATTTCTTCAAACTTTTTAGATAACTCACGGCATATAGCTATTTTTCTATCACCAAATATTTCTAACATATCTTGTAAAGTGTTAAGAAGTCTATGTGGTGATTCATAAAAAATTAATGTTTCTGACTTTAATTTAAGATTTTCAAGTTCATTCTTTCGTTTTCCATCCTTAGCATTTAAAAAACCTATAAAGGTAAAAGGTGATGGAGACACGCCAGAAACAGATAATGCAGGCACAAAAGCGGTAGCACCTGGTAACGCTACTACTTTATAACCATTTTCAATAACATACTTAGAAACAATGTAACCTGGATCACTAATAATAGGACTACCAGCATCACTTACAAGTCCAACTGTTTTTTTATCAGCTAAAGCATTTAAAACAACATTTTTAACCTTTTCTTGGCTATATTCATCACAACGAACAAGTTTTTTACTAATTTCATATTTTTTTAGCAATAAACCAGTAACCCTTGTATCCTCACATAAAATAAAATCTGATTGTTTTAATATTTTTAGTGCCCTAACAGTTATATCATCCAAATTACCAATTGGTGTTGGAATCAAATATAATATCCCATCATTACCTTCATAACTTTTTTGTATCATAAATACACCTCTTTACATAATTGTTCATAATCAAAAGTCTTAGTTCCATCTACTTCATATAAAACAAATGGTTTAGCAATTTTCAACCCTTTACTTCCATTTTTAATTCCCTCTATATAAAACATCTCAGAACAAGAATTCATATTCTTATACACAAATTTTATTAATTTAGGTTCTATATTATATTCTTGCATACAATTAATTATTTCTACTAATCTATCGGTTCTATGAATTAAAGCAAATGTGCCTCCCTCTTTTAACAACTTACTAGCAACATTAATTATATCACTTAATTTTATCATAACCTCATGCCTAGCTATAGTTTTATGAATGTCATCATTTTTTGTGCTCAACTCTAAATTATTAAAGTACGGAGGATTTGACAAAATTAAATCATAAGTATTATATTCATTTTTTCTTAACAACAAGGATTTCATATCACAAGCTTCTAATTTTACTTGACTTTGTAAATTGTTATATTCAATTGATTTATTAGCCATTTCTATTATATCAGATTGAATATCAACACCGTAAATCGAAGCCTTTGTTCTTAAAGATAACACAAGTGGAATTACAGCATTACCGGTACCCAGATCTAATATTTTTTTTGTTTTACTTTTTATTTTAGGAAAATTAGCTAACAATACACTATCTAAAGAAAAACAAAACCATTCATCATTCTGATATATTTTTAAATCATATCCTAAAACATCATTTAGCTTTTCCATTATTATCCTCAACATTAATTACAATAACTGATTTATTTGGTAATTCTACCTTACAAGTTTTCTTAAAAACATCTATATCGATAACTTTTCCAGTACCAGCATCAGTTTCTACCAAATTTCCAATTTTTGGCATATTTTTTCTAGCCTCTTTATATATATCATTTTCATAATTTAAACAACACATCAATCTCCCACAAACACCATTTATTTTAGTAGGATTTAACGCTAATAACTGATTTTTTGCCATATTAATAGAGACACTACTAAAATCATTTAAAAATCTATTACAACATAAAAGTAAGCCACAAGGTCCTATTCCACCTACTTTTTTAGCCTTATCCCTTACACCAATTTGTCTCAATTCAATACGCGTATGATACTTCTGTGCTAATCTCTTCGCAAGTTCCCTAAAATCAACTCTATTATCAGAAACAAATGATATATATAATCTCTTTTTATCTAAAGAAAAAGATGCATCTACAAAAGACATGTCTAGTTCCAATTTACAGGCTATTTTTCTTATTTCAACCAAGGCCTCAGCTGCCTTAAGTTCATTTGAACGTGATTTATTTATATCCTTATCAGTAGCTAAGTTTAAGATTTTACAATCAAAATTCAAATTTTTTTCACTATCTACACGAATAACTTGTCCCACAAAATTACCTTTATCAGACTCTATAACTACATATTGACCAACATTAACATCATCATTACTAGACTCAATTATTACACTGTCAAAAAATGAATTAACATAAATTTCCAACTTTTTCATTTTTTACCTCCATCATATCAGTCAACAAATTATCTATAGCCAATTTATAATTAACATTATACTCTAACTTATTTACTGTTTTTTCTAGTATATCAATTATATTAATTAGCTGATTAAGAGAAAGATCATAAGAGTTTTTTTTAGCCTTAACCCAATCAAATACTGCGTTTTCAATACTTTTTAAACAATCTTTAGCAATAACTCTATCAGGAATTAAGGACAAAAGATTATCATAATTACAAAATAAATTATTAAATGAAAAAAGAATATCACAAACACTTTGCTCATTATCCGACAATTTATTATCAGCTGTAGCATTCAAACTTAATACTTGGCATCTAGAGACTATCGTCTCAATAACTTTATATCTGTTAGTAGCAACAAGAATAGCCACGATTCCATCCTCAGGTTCCTCTAAAAACTTTAAAATAGTATTGGCTGAACTACTATTAAGTCTTTCAGCGTCCCATATAATATATATTTGCTTATTATCGTAATTAGATTTATTTCTAAAGTTATCCTGAACTTTAATTAATTGTTCCTTTTTTATATAACTACCATCTGCATATATATTTTCAATATCTGGATAACTATTATTGTCTATTAAATTACATATCTTACAATTACAAGACCGATTTGTTCGTTTATCCTTACAAAGCAAATACTTTAAAAACTCTTTAATCAACATATCAGTACTAGCATAATTATTTGTTTCTATCAAATATGCATGTGAAATTCTATTATTATCTATTTCTTTTTCAATAAAATTAAAAAAGTTTAATTGTTGATTAAAAATATCTTCCATAAATACCTCACATAATTATTAATTTAAATAAAACTAAAGCTAATAAACCTGGTGCTCCTAAAAAAGTTACAAGAGAAATTGTTATTGCATTAATAGGTACAACTAATTGAAAATTAACCGCAATCATATTATAACCGTAAATCAAAAAAGTACTAAATATTATACGCTTTACTAATATAATAATTTTATTCACATTATTTCACCTAAAACATAATATGAAAGACACTATATAATTATTCAATAACTTTTCTATCCATCATAGCTCTCTCTAAAGTCAACTTATCTATGTATTCCATATTTGCTCCCATTGGAACGCCACTAGCTAGTCGTGTTATTTTAATGTCAGTGCCCTCCAAAATTCGCTTTATATACATGGCAGTAGTTTCAGATTCAATACTTGGATTAAACGCAAATATTATTTCCTTAAAATTATTATTTTTTAATCTGTTAAGTAATTTTTCAAGTCCAATATCCTCGGGATTTATTCCTTCAAGAGGAGATATTAATCCATCTAAAACATGATAATAGCCATTAAACATTCCCATTTTTTCAAATAGAAAAACATTTTTAACATCATCAACAACACATAACACACTGTCATTTCTACTATCATCATTGCAGACAAAACAAACATCATTTTCTGTTAAAGTATTACAGATACTACATTTATGTATATTCTTATTTACTAAAGAAATACTATCAGAAAATAATTTAATTTGATCTTCATCAAAATCAAGAACAGAAAAAGCCAAACGTTCAGCAGTTTTCTCGCCTATTCCAGGAAGCATTTTAAATGATTCTATTAATTTCTTAATACTGTCTGGCATATTATATCACCTAAAATAAACCAGGAATATTTCCAAACTTAGACATCTTCTTCTCAGTAACCTCATCAACTTGCTTCATAGCATTATTTGTTGCTACCATAAATAATTCAGATAGCATTTCCATATCATCAGAATCCAATTGATTTTCACCTATAACAACATTTACTACCTCTTTTTTACCATTAACTGTTACCTTAACAAATGAACTTTCTCCAACAAATTCACTACTATCTATTTCAGACTTAATTTTCATCATTTCTTTTTGCATATTTTGAGCCTGTTTTAACATTGCTTGCATATTCATAATATTATCTCCTCCACTATTCAACTTCTACTATATCACCAAAATCAGCAAAAGCACTATCATTATTTACATTTTTTTTGTTTTTTTCTTTTTCCACAATATTTGAGACAAAAATAGGTTCTTCAATATATTGATATTTATGTCCATTCTTTAAGTTTTTAATATATTCTTGCTTTACTTCATCCCACTTTTTATTAGTAATTATTGCTATTTTCTTATCAATATTAGCAATATCCTTTAATGTTTTTTCAAATTCAGTTAGTCTACCTATATTTTCATTTACTACTGAATCATATTCATAACTAATTACCATAGAATTTTTGCTAGAAACTCTAATAACACCATCCAATAAAGCACATACTAAGTAACCAATATTTTGATCAAAAGTATATTCATTCAATCTCTCAAAATTTGTCTTATCACTAATTAATTCTGCCTTATCAGCCTGAGCAAAAGTATTATTTATCCTAATATCAATTATTTCTTGAATATTGCTATTATCTATATCATATTCACTCTCTTTTTGTAGTACATTTGTATTATTATTTGTAGATAATATATCTTTAGAAATACCAGAATCAATATTATCTGAAGTATTTTTTACGACCTTATTATTAGGCTCATTAACTAATACTTTCTTCTCTAAATTTATTTCCCGGGAAATATTTTGGCTACAATTATTGCTCATAAATTCAATAATTACGATTTCAAAATAAATTTTAGGATTACCACTTTTCTTTATATCGAACATCTTTTCGTTAATTTTACTAATTAAAGAAACCAAAATATCTATATTTTCAAAAGGAATTTTTTTATCGCTATAATAATCTACTATTAAAGATTTTAAATAACTAATAATTTGATTAGTAACATTAATTATATTTATACCATTATTGTTCCATGTATCAATACTACTTATAACATTGTCAACATCATTTATAATAATATTTGTAATAAAAGTTTTAATTTCATCATCAGAAACAAGGCCATTCAAATCAAAAAAGTCATTAATTGTTATCTTGCCGTCACCATAAACAACCAATTTATCAAGCATTCCCAATGAATCCCTCATACCACCATCAGAATACAAGGCAATTTGATTAAGCACATCATCGTCACAGGAAATATTTTCCTCTTTACATATATACAATAATCTATTAACTATATTATTGATTGAAATTCTATTAAAATTAAAACATTGACATCTAGAAACAATTGTTTCTGGAACCTTTTGAGGATCCGTTGTAGCTAAAATAAATATAATGTGAGAAGGTGGCTCTTCTAAAGTCTTTAATAAAGCATTAAAGGCCTGAATTGTTAACATATGAACTTCATCTATAATATAAATTTTATATTTTAGTTCACTAGGTACTAAATTCACCTTATCACGTAATTCTCTGATTTCATCTACACCATTATTAGAAGCAGCATCTATTTCTATAATATCAAGACATTCCTTTTCTCCTGATACATTACAACTTGGGCAATTACCGCAAACATCACCTTCATCTTTTTTTTCACAGTTAATAGCTCGAGCAAAAATTTTTGCAATAGAAGTTTTTCCAACTCCTCTCGGTCCAACAAACATATAAGCATGACTAACTTTATCATTTTTTATAGAGTTTCTTAAAGTTCTTACAACTATATCCTGACCAACAACATCAGCAAATCGTTTTGGTCTGTATTTTCTATATAAAGACTGATACACATATATCACCTCATTCCTATAACATTATAACATAAAAGCTAATTATTTTTGATTTAAACGCCTAGTTTCAAAAAATTTTTTCATCAAGTACTCTATTTCAGAAGAAAAATATCCACAATACACATTGCTGCTAGAATTGATTTTGTCTTTACTAAATATAGCATTTATTAGCTCACAATTATTTTTATCAGAATTGCTCAACCCATAATAAACATTATTAATACGACTCTGCTTTATAGCACTAGCACACATAGGACAAGGTTCCAAAGTAATATAAATATCACATCCATTTAATCGCCAATTATTTAATTTCTTTGAAGCTTTTTCCACTGCTAATATTTCTGCATGACCTGTTACACAACCATATTTTTCCTTTTTATTATAAGCTTTTGCTATCACTACATCATCTTTAACTACAACAGCACCAACAGGAACTTCACCCATTTTATATGCTTTTCTAGCCTCGTTAATAGCCATTTTCATATATTTGCTTTCCATTAATTTTCCTCCAAAAAAAAGATGCACATAAATGAAATCTGTTAAGGCTGCTATCTTCCGATTCTGACCTGGTTCCAAATACACTTATTGCATCACAATCATTGTAATATAGAAAAAATTTTTTTTCAACAGTTTTATGACTAAATAATCATTTTTCTCCGCTTTTTATTTTCTTATTTTTTTATTTCACATTTCTTTTTATGTTTCACGTGAAACATTGTATAAAATCATAATTATTGTTTTCATAATTTATTTAAATATAATTATTAATAAAACTATATTAATTAGACTAAGCACTTCTTTTTTACAAAAAAATTAACAACATTCAGAGTATTAAGTTGTTAAATCAGAAATATTATTTATTAATTCTTATATGTTCCACGTGGAACATCATTATAATATCAGTAAATTACATATTATAACTTTCTAAATAGATATTTTTCTATCTAATAGATTAATTTGAGCCAATAAAAAATAATATATATTAGAACATATACATTAAATAATATTAATAGTAAATTGTTTATAAACTTCACATATTATTTCAAATATATCTAATTAAACTGAGTATGATACATCATCAATCCAATTTCTTAATTTTAAATAAGATTATTTTCGCAAAATATAATACAAACTCATATTTTATTACATTATAAGTAACTAAATTCATATTATTGACTAAAACAAATAAAATTCAAGCCTATAAACATAATGTTCCACGTGGAACATCAAATTATTTCCCGGGAAATAATTAAAAGAATATTTCCCAGGAAATAAAATAACATTTACCATAATAAAAAACTAAATTAATGTAAAAAAAAGAATAGTTATTAACTATTCTCTTCTGTAATTTCATTAGAATTCAAATTTTCATCATCGCTATCAACTACAGCTATTGTAGCAACTTTATTTTCATCCTTTAGATTAATTAAACGAACGCCTTGTGTAGCTCTCTTTAACGTAGAAATCTGATTTAATGGCATTTTTATAACCATACCACTATCCGTAATAATCATTACATCTTGTTTTTTAGAATCATCAACAGTACAAAGAGCAACCATCATACCATTCTTATCAGTAACATTAAGAGCCTTTACACCTTTGCTACCACGATGAGTTAACCTATATTCATCAATACTAGTCTTTTTACCATATCCACTTTCAGTAACAATTAATATTAATTGTCCAGGTGTCACAACTTCAGCACCAACAACTAAGCTACCATCAAGATCCATTCCTTTAACTCCAGATGCTGTTCTACCCATTGATCTAATTTCATCTTCAACAAATCTAACCATTTTGCCATTACTAGCACCAATAGCGACCTCATTATTACCTGTCGTTTTTCTAACACTAATTAATTCATCATTATCTTTAAGTACAATTGCAATCTTTCCACTCTTTCGAATATTATCAAATTCAGTTAATTCAGTTCTTTTAACAAGACCATTTCTTGTAACAAATAACAAGTATTTATACTCGTCACTATCAGAATTAACACTCACAATCGAACTAATGTTCTCATCTTTATCTAATTCTAATAAATTAATAATAGGTAATCCCTTTGATTGTCTACTATATTCAGGAACTTCATAGCCCTTCATTCTATAGACTCTACCTTTGTTAGAGAAAAATAATATATAATCATGAGTTTTCATAGAAACTAGTTGTTCCACAAAATCCTCTTCATTAGTTGTCATTCCCTTTATACCTACTCCACCACGATTTTGAGTTTTATAAGTATCAGATTTTAAACGCTTTATATAACCATTATGTGTTAAAGTAATAATTATATCATCAACTGGAATAAGTGATTCATCTTCTATATAATCAATAGCAGTCATATCGATAGAAGTTCTTCTTTCATCACCATATTTATTCTTAATTTCCAACATTTCTTCCTTAATAATATCTAGTACCATTTGAGGAGTATCCAAAATTTCTTTAAACTTAGTTATCTTCTCAATTAAATCCTTTAGTTCAGACTCTATCGCGTCCTTAGACATATGTGTTAATCTTCTAAGTCTCATGTCTAATATAGCCTGTGTTTGAATCTCATCCAACTTAAATCTATCCATTAAAGTTTGTTTAGCTATATCATCATCATCACTACCACGAATAATCCTTACGACCTCATCAATATTATCAATAGCAACACTTAAACCTTCTAAAATATGAGCTCTTTCTTCAGCTTTTTTTAAGTCATATCTTGTTCTTCTAATAATAATTTCCTTTTGATGATCTATATATTTAGCAATAATATCTTTTAATCCTAATGTCTTAGGAGTTCCCATATCAATAACTAAAAATATTATTCCATAATTAATTTGAAAATTAGTATGCTTATATAAATTATTTAATACAACCTGTGGATTTGCATCTCTTTTTAATGAAATAGTAATTTTAACACCATTTTTTAAATCAGTGTGATAATCAGAAATACCTTCAATAGTCTTATTATGAACCAATTCAGCTACTTTATTTTTTAAATCCATAGTATTTACACCATATGGAACCTCTGTAATAACAATTTCATGATGATTTCCTGATTCAACTATCTCAGCCCTACTTCGAATTGTAATAGAACCACGACCGGTCTCATAAGCCTTCTTTATTCCGGAATTTCCAAGTATTACACCACCAGTTGGAAAATCTGGACCCTTAATGTAATTCATAAGTTCTGTTGTATCAATGTCAGGATTATCTATATAAGCGATACATCCATCTATTACCTCACTTAAGTTATGAGGTGGAATATTAGTTGCCATACCAACAGCAATTCCCATAGAACCGTTAACTAATATATTAGGATAACGTGATGGAAGGACAGTAGGTTCAGGGCTTGTTTCATCAAAGTTTGGCATCATATCAACAGTTTCTTTTCTTATATCCCTTAACATTTCAAGTGAAATTTTAGATAATCTTGCTTCTGTATAACGATAAGCTGCTGCTCCATCACCCTCTATATTACCAAAGTTACCATGACCATCTACTAACATATATCTTTGATTAAAATCTTGAGCCAATCTAACCATTGCTTCATAAATCGAACTATCACCATGAGGATGATAATGTCCCATAACGTATCCAACCGTTGTAGCACTCTTTTTATGAGGTTTATCAGGAGTATTACCTTCTTCAAACATTGACCATAAAATACGCCTGTGAACAGGCTTTAAACCGTCTCTCAAGTCAGGAATAGCACGTGAAGTAATAACACTCATTGAATAATCAAGAAATGAATCACTAATTTCCTTTACGATATCATTTACATCGTGAGAATCCTTTTCATGAAAAGTACCATTAAACTCTTCATTGCTTTTAGCATCATTTGTTGCTTTTTCTTCTACATTTTTTATTTCATCATTATTCATTAATAGTACCTCCTAAATATCCAAGTTTTTAACATAAATAGCATTATCTTCAATAAATTTTCTTCTAGGTTCAACTTCTTCACCCATTAATTTACTAAACATAGCATCTGCTTCCATACAGTCATCAACTGTAATCTTTCTTAAAGTTCTTTTTTCTATATCCATTGTTGTTTCATTTAATTCTTCAGCATCCATTTCACCTAAACCTTTCATACGTGCAATTTCAGCTTTAGCTCGAACATTTTCAGGTAAAGACATTAAATAATTTTCCTTTTCTTCTTCATTTAAAACATACTTTCTTGTTTTTCCATGCATAATTCTAAACAAAGGAGGTTGAGCAGCATACACATGTCCTGCTTGAACAATTGGCTTAAAAAATCTATAAAATAAAGTTAAAAGTAAAACCCTGATATGTGAACCATCAACATCGGCATCGGTCATTATTATAATTTTGTCATATCTAAGTTTATTCAAATTGAATTCATCACCAATACCTGTTCCAAAAGCTGTAATAATAGTTCGTATTTCCTCATTTCCTAAGGCTCTATCTAATCTATTCTTTTCAACATTTAATATTTTTCCACGTAAAGGCAAAATAGCCTGAGTTAAAGAATCTCTTCCTTTTTTTGCTGAACCACCAGCTGAATCTCCCTCGACTATAAATATTTCAGACACTTTTGGATCTTTGCTTTTACAATCTGATAATTTTCCAAAGAAATTAGTAATTGTTAAGTCACTTTTTCTTGTTATTTCACGAGCTTTTTTAGCAGCATTTCTTGCCCTGGAAGCTAACATTGCCTTTTCTACTATTATTTTAGCTTCTTCTGGATTTTCTAGTAAAAATTTTTCAAAACCTTCAGAAAAAACATTATCAGCAAGTTTTCTTACTTCAGAGTTTCCAAGTCTTCCCTTCGTTTGTCCTTCAAATTGAGGATTTGGATGTTTACAAGAAATAATCATTGTAAGACCTTCCTTAACATCATCACCAGTTAAAGAATCATCCTTTTCCTTTAATATTCCTGACTTACGAGCATAACTATTAATAACTCTCGTTAGAGCTCTTTTTACACCTTCCTCATGAGTACCACCATCATGTGTATTTATATTATTAACAAAGGAATAAATGTTTTCAGTATAACCAGTATTATATTGCATAGCCACTTCAAAAAACACATCATTTTCCATTCCTTCTAAATGAATAATATCGTCATGAATAGGAGTTTTTCCTTGATTAATAAATCTAACATATTCAGAAATACCACCTTCATACATAAATGTTTCCCCAGTAGTATCTTCTTCATCTCTATCATCCCTTAGAGTTAATCTAAGTCCTCTATTTAAAAATGCTAATTCTCTAACACGAGTCATTAATGTATTGTAATCATAAATATCAGTATCAAATATTTCTGGATCAGGCTTAAAAGTAACATAAGTACCAGTTCTATTTTCTTCGCAAGTACCGATTACCTTTAGTGGCTCTACCGTATGACCACCATTTTCAAAACGGATATAATATATTTTGCTATTTTTATATACCTTTACCTCTACCCATTTTGATAAAGCGTTAACAACACTAGCACCAACACCGTGAAGTCCTCCTGATACCTTATATCCGCCTCCACCGAACTTTCCTCCAGCATGTAATACTGTATAAACTGTTTCTACAGTTGAAATACCAGTCTTTGGATGAACATCAACAGGAATTCCACGACCATCATCTTTAACAGTTATAGAATTATCTTTATTTATAACAATTTCAATATTCTTACAATAACCTGCTAAAGCTTCATCTATAGAGTTATCAACGATTTCCCAAACAAGATGATGAAGACCTTTTACATCAGTTGTTCCAATATACATACCAGGTCTTTTTCTAACGGCTTCTAGCCCTTCCAAGACTTGAATCGCAGAAGAATCATATTTATTTTCAACTTTTTCTTCTATATCCATTTTATCCCTACTTTCTAATTATTTTTCCTTCTTTTACTTCAAAAATAAAAGCCTCTTTTAAATACTTTTTTTGAATATTTTTTAAATCTGTTGTTGTTATAATAGTCTGAATGTTTCTTTGTACATATTTTAGAACACCATTTCTCTTTTTTATATCTAATTCACTAAAAATATCATCGAATAGTAATACAGGTGTAGAATTGCACTTGTCAATAAAGATAGGCACTTCTGATAATTTATAGGCCAAAACAGCCAACTTCTGTTGCCCTTGTGAACCATATATCTTAAGATTTTTTTCATCTAAATAAAATGAAAAATCATCTCTATGTGGACCAAATAACGTAACTCCATTATTTAATTCTTTTCTATAGTTCGTTTTAAATATGTTTTTAAGGGTATCAGATAGCTTATTAGTATCGTAATCCAATATTTCAACATTGGGTTCATATTTCATAGAAATTTTTGCCTTAGAATTATCAATATCATCATAAATATCCGTAATAGATAAATTAATCATATCAATATACTCTTTTCTAATTTGATAGATAATAACAGCTTTCTCTATTAATTTTTCCGTAATTACATCAAAATAGTTCTTATCAGCGATACTATTGGTAAATAAAACTTTTAAATATTCATTTCTCACCTTAAGTAATTTATTATATTCATTATAAGTATTTAAATAAACCTTAGACAGTTGACTTATCTGAACATTTAATACATTTCTTCTAATACTTGGCGAACTCTTAATAATATTTAAATCATCCGGAGTAAAAGATATTATTATTAAATTAGAAATATAACTAGATAGTTTTTTTATTGGAGTTTTATTAATACTCAAACTTTTTTTACCTTTTTCTAATGATATTTCCATTTCTTTTATACTATTATTATCTTTAACTTTCCCCTTTACTATAGCTTTTGAAAGTCCATATTTAATCAAATCACTTTCATTAAAAACTCTAGGAGATTTTGTTAGAGCTAAAAACATAATAGATTCCAAGATATTTGTTTTACCCTGTGCATTATTTCCTATAAAAATATTCATATTTTGACCCAAATTGATGCTTAATTTAGAATAATTTCTAAAATTAACTAAATTTATTTTACTGATATTCATTTAAACCCTAAAAAATGACCCATATAATCACCTATCCCCTATTACAGTATTCCTATACATACAACACTATTATAACACATATGCGACTAAAACTCTATTTTTTACTGTATTTTTAACAAAAAAATGATAATTTTATTTATCATTTTTCCTCGTCTTTAATAAATAACTTAATCGTGTTGCTCTAAAGATCTGATTTTGTACAGAACGGTAAGATAATGGAACTGTAAGTGATACATTATTAAAGAAAATAATCTTAGTAGTATTGTATTCTGCAGGATGATAACTCTTTATTTTATTAACTGCAATCCACATACATTCGTTATCTTCAGCGGCTAAAGTTGGAAAGAAAACTATATTTCTTCCATCTTCTATTATTATAGGTAACTTATAATTAGCTCCTATTATCTCTTTAGCACCTTGTCTTCTACCTTCATATGAACTCCCAAAATATCTACAACTATGATCCATTACATCAAATGAACTTTGTTTTACAACATAATCTTGTTCATCCTCCATTATCTTACTTGTTTTATTATCAACAGATAAAACAGCAAGAGTCCCCTCATTAATTTCATATTCTTTTTTCATAATTTCCCCCTTAGAAAGCTTTTGCTTTCATTAACAAGATAACACAATGGAAACTCGAATTTTGGTGAATTTTGTCAAGAAACTAATTTTTTATCACATTTTGTCAAAATATAAATAATAAAATAAAAAAATCCACAAAATTGTGGATAAATTTTTTTCTAATAAGTTCTAATTGGCAATACTAATTGTGTTAGTGTATCATCTTCACTAGTTTTAACTATAATAGGTTTTACCTCACCAACGTAGTGAATTTCTACTGTTTGTGAATCAAATGATTTTAAAGCATCCATCATATATCTTGCACTAAAAGAAACTCTGATATCATCATTTACACTCTTTTTAACTTGCATTTTTTCTTCTACTTTACCTATTTCAAGAGAAGAAGATTTTAAAAGTAATGTATTTCCATCTGTTTCTAAAGTAACTATATTTTTTTCCTTATCACTAGTTAAAATACTAGCCCTATCAATTACACTATAAAATTCATTTAAATCAGCAGTAATAATTAAATTAGCTTCGTTTGGTAGTAAATTACTTGTATTAGGATAAGTTCCATTTATTAACCTGCTTTGGAATAAAAGCGTTTTATATTTAAATAACACTTTATTACTAAATATATGAACTTCAATAACTTCATCTTCATCATCACCGATTAATCTAGAAAATTCTACAATATTGTGACTAGGAATAACAATATTATAATTATCTTCACTAGGTTTATCAAGTTTAATTACTTTACGAGCAAGTCTATAACTATCAGTAGAATTACACTCTAAAATATCACCTATAATATTGAAATTAAGACCAGTAAGAACAGGCTTAGTCTCTTCATTAGATGCAGCAAAAGCAGTTTGATTAACTAAATCTTTAAATACATTTGCATTGACATCAATTTTTTTCTTACTTTCCTCTAAAGTAATAGTAGGATATTCACTTTCAGAAATTCCATTTAAATTAAATTCACTGTTTTCTGTGTAAATTAATATTTTTAATTCATCTATTACCTCTATATTTATATACTTATCAGGTAATTTTCTAACAATATCTAAAATATATTTTCCCTGAATGATGATACTACCTTCTTCTTCAACCTTTACTTCATCTTCATTATTACAATCAATTGTGGTTTGAATAGTTATATCATTATCAGAAGCAGTTAATACTAATTTCTTTTTATTTAGTTCAAATTTAATACCAGCAAGTACAGGTATCAAGTTTTTAGTTGAAATAGCTTTTGATACTTTATTAATGGCATCTAATAATATTTCCTTTTTAATTGTTAATTTCATATTTATTCCTTCTTTCTTATTATTTATTATTGTTATTATTACTGTGGAAAAAGTTAAAAATCCACTTTTCTCATTATTTTACAACAAAATTTAAAATTTTACTATGTGGAAAACTAAAAAGTTATACATATTTATTCACAGCTATCATTGTATATCCTCCTTAATTTTTTCAATAATATTTGCTAAATCAGGGTTTACTTTAATTTCATTTTCAATCTTTTCTACCGAGTGCATAACAGTGGAATGATCTTTTCCACCAAACTCCGTTCCTATTTTAGGAAAAGATTCAGATGTCAATTTTCTACACAAATACATGGCTATTTGCCTAGGAAAGGCAATATTTGAGCTCCTCTTTTTACTTCTTATATCTTCAACACTTATCTGGAAGTATTCCGCTACAACTTTTTGTATTCTATGAACATCATTTTTTTCACTAATTCCCTTACTGATAAAGTCCTTTAAGGCCTCTATTGCCAGTTCTAAGTTAATTTCTGAACCACCCATTATAGCTGAATATGCCACAAGTCTTGTAATTGACCCCTCCAACTGTCTTACATCACTTCCCATATTTGAAGCAATGTATTCGATTACATCTTCTGATATTTCTTTTTCAAAGTTGCCTGCAATTATCTTTCTTTTGATAATTTCTACCCTTAAATTAAAGTCTGGTGGAAATATATTAACTGTTAATCCCCAACAAAAGCGAGTTCGTAATCTGTCTTCTAACAGCTTTAAATCATCTGGTGATCTATCAGAGGAAATAATAATTTGCTTAGAATCACTATATAATGTGTTAAATGTATGAAAGAATTCTTGCTGTGTTTGAGTTGCTCCACCTAAAAATTGAATATCATCTATAATTAAAACATCAATATTTCTATATTTATTTTTAAAAAAGTCTACATGATTGAAATTAGTTCCATTATGATCTCTTTTGTTAATTCCTATAAAATCATTAATAAATTCATCACTTGTTACATAAAGAACTCTTCTGTTGCTATTTTCTACAATATAATTACCAATAGCATGCATTAAATGTGTTTTACCAAGGCCACTATTACCGTATAAGAATAAAGGATTATACATTTTCCCAGGATTTTCAGCCACAGAAAGTGCCGCGGCTTGAGCAAACTTATTACTATTTCCAACTATGAAATTATCAAAAGTATATTTACTATTTAAATTGCTTTGTTCTTTACTTAGATGAGGAACTCCCGTTGGTAAACTTTCCACTTTTTCTGTGGATTTTTCTTTTTCTATTTCTTTTACTTCTTCTTCTAATAAAAATTCGATTTCAAAATTTGTTCCCGTTATTCTATTCAATATATCTTTAATCTGATCTAAATAGTTGTCCTCCATATGTTTTTTATGGATTTGCATAGGAACAATAATAGTTGCTTTTCCATTTTCTAATTTATATAACTTAGTGTCAACAAACCAGGTAGTATATGCTAAAGATGATAGTTCGTCTTTTATTTGATTTAAAAAATTTTGCCATAAAACATCAACATTCATACTACCATCTCCCCGCAAGATAAAATTTACAACATTATAATAAAGCAAAATGTACAAAAAAGAAACAAAAATTTGAGAAAAATTTAATTAATATAATTATTGATATTGAAAACTGCAATTTTTTTAGAAAATTTAACAATTTAATAAAAAAACAATAGCCAAATATTTTTCTAAAGTAAAAAAAAGGTAAAAATACACAAATTAATGTGCATAAAAATATTCAAAAAAAAAAGATAAAAAATTATTCACATACAATCCACAGATTAATCCACAATTAAAACATATATATTATAAGGATATATTATACTTTTCCACATTTTCCACAAAAATGGTATTAACATGTAAAAAAAACCAATCCACAGAGTTGTGGATTTTGTTAATTACATAAAAAAAGTAAAAAAACATCACGAAATTTAAATTATATCCACACATTTTGTTGACAAAAGTATAAATTTCTTATTATAATAATGGAGATTTATGTCTGGAGGTGGAAAGATGAAAAGAACATATCAACCAAATAATCGTAAAAAACAAAAAAAATTAGGTTTTTTTGCACGTAAGAAAACAAATATTCTAAATCGTCGTCGTCGCAAAGGTCGTAAAGCTCTTTGTAAATAATCCACTGTTTTAAATAGTGGTTTTTTTAACATTAAGAGGAGTATATATGAAAAAAAAATATATAGTAAAAACGAGGGAAGAATTTAATTGCCTAATTAAAACAGGAATATGCAGTAAAAATAAGTATTTTGTTATTTACCATCTCCCTAATAATAAGAGTTACGATCGTTTTGGAATTTCGGTCGGTAAAAAAATTGGTAATGCAGTTACAAGAAATAAATATAAAAGAAAAATAAGAAGCATAATCGATAAATATAGAAAAGACTATATAAATTACCAAGACTATATTATAATATTAAGAGGTAGTGCATTATCAGCAAGCTTTCAAGATTTGGAAGAAAGTCTGATTTTTCTACTAAAAAAGGAGAAACCACATGAACAATAAAACCCAATCAAGAAAAAAAAACACAAAAAAACTATTAATATTAATTTTACTTATATTAACTTTAACAACAGGATGTACTAAAACCTTAGTTGATAAAAATAAAAAGGCCATCAAAAATGAAGAAACAGGCCAAAACTTAACAGAAAATATTCTTTGCCAACCAACAAATAAAAAATCCATAGCAAAGTATAAAGAAAATAAAGTTAATATAGATAAGTTACCAACTTGCGATAAATTTAAAATAAATTCAGGAAAATATGAAGGAATCTGGACAACAGTATTTGTTAAACCATTAGCGTTTGTTATTCTTCAGTTAGGTAAAACAACTGGTAATTATGCTATCGCATTGATAATAGTAACTCTTATAATAAGATTAATAACATATCCATTAACAAGAAAGACAGTTAAACAGTCACAAGTAATGCAAGAAGCTAATCCAGAATTACAAAGAATTCAAAAGAAGTATGCCGGTAAGCAGGATGAAGAATCATTATCAAAACAATCTCAAGAAATGATGATGGTATATAAGAAATATAACATTAATCCTTTATCAGGATGTTTATTCTCTTTCATTCAATTACCTTTATTCATTGCTTTTTATGAAGCTGTTCAACGTTTCCCAGCTATATTTGAAGATACATTCTTAGGTCTTCAACTTGGGACAACACCATGGGTAGGATTTACAAGAAGTTCTTTCTATATATATATAATACTAATGCTTTTAATCGCAGCTACTACATATTATTCATTTAAAATGAACATGTCATCAAATCAATTAGATAATAGTATGAAATCAATGCCTATATTTATGAGCATAATGATTATCGTAACAGCTCTATTTATGCCATCAGCTTTATGTGTTTACTGGTTCTTTAATAATCTATGTACAATCTTACAAAATAAATTAGTAAAGGTTACAATGACAAAAGATACTTTAAAGAAAGGAAGTAAAAAAAAGTATGGAAAAGCATAAGTTCATAGGAAAATCAAAAGACGAAGCAATTCAACAAGCAAAAATATCATTAGAAGAGTCAAATGTAGATAATCTATTTATTAATGAATTAAGTTCAAAAAAGAGTCTATTTTCTACAAAAGTAGAAATTGAAGTTATAGAAAAAGATGAAATAATAAAATTTATCAAAGAATATATTCAAACCCTATTAAAAAATATGGGATTTAATATAAAAATAGAAGTATTTAATAAAAATAACACTCCCCTATATAAAATTTATTCAGATAATGACTCATTATTAATTGGTAAAAATGGTAAAAATTTGAAATCTCTACAAATACTAGTAGGACAAGCTATAAATAAAGAAATAAATCAAAATTTTAAATTTACCATTGATATAAATGATTATCAAGAAAAGAAAGAACGTAATTTGATACGTTTGGCAAAAAATATTGCAAGAGAAGTATCTCAAACAAAAGTTGAAGCTAAGCTTGATTCTATGAATTCTTATGAAAGAAGAATAATCCATAATGCCTTAGCAAATAGCTCAAAAGTTTATACTGAAAGCTGTGGCGAAGAGCCAGAAAGGTACGTTGTAATTAAACCAAAAGGAGAATAATTCTTCTTTTTTTTACATTAAAATGAAAAATAAATACCATCTAAATTGAATACTATCTTAAAAATATAAAGAGCATTATATATTTCCAAAATAAAATGTGCTATAATAAAGACGATTTTATCCATTGTTAATATTTTTGAGAAAGGAGAAAAAAATATGAATGATACAATTGCGGCTATTTCTACTGCTATGGGAGTAGGAGCTATTTCTATAATTAGAGTAAGTGGCAAAGATTCTATTAAAATAGTAAACGAAATATTTACGGGCAAGGATTTAAATGAAGTGCCAACTCATACAATTCACTACGGCCATATAGTTGATGAAAAAATACCAATAGATGAAGTATTAATTACAGTTATGAAAAGTCCCAAGACCTACACCAAAGAAGATATTGTTGAAATAAACTGTCATGGTGGAATTAATACTACAAATAAAATACTAGAAACCGTTCTAAATCATGGAGCACGTCTAGCTGAACCAGGTGAATTTACAAAAAGAGCCTTCCTAAATGGTAGATTAGACTTATCACAAAGCGAGGCCGTAATGGATGTTATAAATAGTAAAAGTAATGATGACAGGATTTTAGCCCTAAAGTCACTTGAAGGACAAACTACCAAAAAAATAAAGAAATTTCGTGCTGAACTAAATGATCTTATCTCTCACATAGAAGTTAATATAGATTTTCCAGAGTATAATGATATTGAAGTAATGACAAAAAATAAAATAGAGAAAAAGTTAAAAAATCAAATAACTGAATTAAAAAAAATAATTGAACAATCAGAAGATAGACAAATTATTAAAGACGGTATTAAGACATTAATAGTAGGAAGGCCAAATGTTGGAAAAAGTAGCATTTTAAATAATCTATTGGAGTATGATAAGGCAATTGTTACAAACATTGAAGGCACTACTAGAGATATAGTAGAGGGAAATATTTTATTAAAAGGAATACCACTAAACATTATAGACACTGCTGGAATAAGAAAAACATCTGATGTTATAGAACAAATAGGCGTAAAAAAGAGTCTTTCCTTAATCAATGAGGCAGACTTAGTTTTAGTTGTCCTAAATGGAAATGAAGAGTTAACTAGTGAAGATCTTGAAATATTAGATAAGACAAAAGATAAAACTAGTATAGTTGTTATTAACAAAAGTGATTTACCCCAAAAGATAAATAAAGATTTACTAACTAATAGAATTGTAGTAGAATCTACAACAACAAATGAATTTGGTCTAGAAAACTTAAAATCAAAAATAATTGAAATGTTTAATCTTGATCAAATCTCAACACTAGATCAGACTTATTTAAATAATGCTCGACAATTATCTCTTGCTAAGAAAGCACTTTATTCATTAGAAGAAGCAGAAAAATCAAGTATTAACAATGTTCCAGTAGATTTAATACAAATAGATTTAATGGATGCATTTACAAAATTAGGTGAAATTATTGGTATAACATATAGTGAAGAAGTTATAAATAATTTGTTTAAAAATTTTTGTGTTGGTAAATAAAAACAAGGAGTTGATATAATGGAATATGAAGCAATAGTAGTAGGTGGTGGACATGCCGGTTGTGAGGCTTCCCTAGCTTGTGCTAGAAAGGGTCACTCTACTCTACTTATAACAGGAAATATAAAAAATATAGCAGATATGCCATGTAACCCATCTATAGGAGGCCCTGCAAAAGGAATTGTTGTAAGAGAAATAGATGCTTTAGGTGGAGAGATGGGTAGAAATGCTGATAAAGCAACACTACAAATGAAAATGCTAAATACGAAGAAGGGACCAGCAGTACAAGCACTACGGGCACAGGGAGATAAAATAATTTACCCAAGAGAAATGCTAAAAACCTTACAAAATACTACCAATCTTTCAATAAAGGAAGCAATTGTAGAACATCTTATAACAGATAATAATAAAATTAAAGGTGTTGAATTAGAAGATGGCACCAAAATATATTCAAAGGTAGTTATTTTAACAACAGGAACATATCTAAAGGGGGAAATTTTAGTTGGAAGTTCCAAACATAGTGGTGGTCCACATGGAGAAAAGCCAAGTAAGTTTCTAAGTGATGATCTCAAAAAATTAGGTTTCAAAATTCTAAGACTAAAAACTGGAACACCACCTCGTATTGAAAAAAATAGTATAGATTATAGTAAAACAAGTTTGGAACCGGGAGATCAAATACCTCATACCTTCTCTTTTGATAATAAACAATATTATGATGTCGAAAAACAAGAACCTTGTTATTTAATATACACTACACAAGAAACTCATGATATTATCAAGGCCAATTTGGAAAAATCCAGTATGTACGGTGGATATGTAGAAGGCGTTGGTCCACGTTACTGTCCTTCAATAGAAGACAAAGTAGTACGTTTCAGTGATAAAGAACGCCATCAATTGTTTCTAGAACCAGAAAGTAGATATTATGATGATATTTATCTACAAGGTTTTTCTACCAGTATGCCACATGATATACAGGAGCAAATGGTACATTCCCTACCAGGTCTTGAACATGCCAAAATATTAAAATATGCTTATGCCATTGAATATGATGCTATCGATGCTAGACAATTAAAACAAAGTCTTGAAACAAAAGTAATAGAAAATTTATTTACTGCTGGACAAATAAATGGTACAAGTGGGTATGAAGAAGCTGCCGGTCAAGGCCTAATAGCGGGAATAAATGCAGCCCTAAAACTAGAAAATAAGCCACCACTAATCTTAAAGAGAAACGAAGCATACATTGGTGTTTTGATTGATGACCTAACAACTAAGGGTATTAAAGACCCATATCGTTTATTAACTTCTAGAGCTGAGTATCGTTTATTATTGCGCCATGATAATGCAGACCTAAGACTAAGAGATTATGGATATAACATAGGATTAATTAGTGAAACAAAATATCAAGCATTCTTAAACAAGAAAGAACAAATTTTTAATTTAACCGAGTATTTAAAAAATACGAAAATAACTCCAAAAGAAGAAATAAACAAATATTTATTATCTATCCCTACTTCACCACTAAAAGATGGTATAAGTTTGTTAGAATTATTAAAAAGACCAGAAATATCAATTGAAAATATTAAACATTTCGTTGATTTTGATTATTCAGATGAAGTAGTATATCAAATTATGATAAATGCGAAATATGGTGGCTATATTGAAAAAGCCAACCGTGAAGCTAAAAAAATGCTTGATTTAGAGGAAAAGAAAATCCCGGATGATATAGACTACTCAAAAATTCCAAATATTGCAAGTGAAGCCCGTGAAAAACTAGACAAGATAAGACCAACATCAATCAGACAAGCCACTATGATAAGTGGTGTAAATCCAGCAGATATTTCTGTATTGATGGTTTATTTGAGGAAAGAAGAATATAATGGACATTAATACATTTATAAAAGAGTTAGAAAGCCTAAATATTTATCCTACACAAAAACAATTAGATCAATTAGAGACTTATTACAAATTAATAATTGATTGGAATAAAAAAATAAATCTCACCAGGATTACAGAAAAAGAAGACGTTTATTTAAAACATTTTTATGATAGTATTACAATATCAAAAGTAATTGATTTAAATAACAAGGCGACGCTCTTAGACTTTGGTACTGGTGCTGGATTTCCAGGAATAGTTTTAAAAATTATATATCCAAACTTAAATATAACCTTGGTTGATTCACTACAGAAGAGAGTAAATTTCTTAAATACAGTCATTAAATCTTTACAATTAAAGGATATTAAGGCTCTCCATGAACGTGTTGAAAATTTAGAAGTTAAACACTATGACATCATCACAACCCGTGCTGTAGCAAATTTAAGTAAATTACTACAATATACAAATAAACTTATAGATACCAAAACATTGTTTATTCCTCTAAAGGCAAATATAGAAGATGAATTAAAACAGGCCAAAAATGAATTTGTAAAATATCACTTAGAATTAGTTAAACAGGAAACATTTTTCTTACCTATTGAACATAGTATTAGAAATATACTAGTGATAAAAAAGAAATCTTAAATATTATAAAAAGTTGTATTCGGTGTTGATTCACCGTTTTTTCTTGTAATATTTATAAAAAATGATATAATAACATTAGTAAAAGATAAAAATAGAAAGAGGGTTATTGTATGCAGTCAGGTCAAGAAGTTGTATATCTTCATTTAGATGATATCATTCCCAATCGCTTTCAACCACGTGAAGTGTTTGATGAAAGAGCATTAAAAGAATTAGCCGCATCAATCAAAGAACATGGTGTAATCCAACCTATTATTGTTAGACAAGTTAATAATAAATATGAAATTATAGCTGGAGAAAGAAGATATAAGGCATCAGCACTAGCTGGAATGACTAAAATTCCTGCTATTATTAATAATTTAGATGATAAAGAAGCCGCTAAAGTAGCTTTACTAGAAAATTTACAAAGAAAGAACTTAAATCCAATTGAAGAAGCAAGAACATATCAAAAAATTCTTGAACTAGATCAAATGACTCAAGAAACGCTAGCTAAAACTATGGGAAAAAGTCAATCAGCGGTAGCAAATAAATTACGTTTACTTGCTCTACCAGATGAAATTCAAAGAGCTTTATTAAAAGAAAATATATCTGAAAGACACGCTAGAACTCTTTTGAATTTAAAGAACCCAGAACAACAAAAGAAAATGTTAAAAAGAATAATAGCTGAAAAAATGAGTGTTAGAACATTAGAAGAAGAAATTAGAAAAATTAATGATCCTCAAGAATCATTAGCGGAAGGTGGTCAAATGCAAAATAATAATATTAACACAAATAATCAAACTCCATCTTATCAAGTACCTTCATCAACTAATTTAAATTTAACATCATCACCAGCAGCAATGTTTTCCCAAAATACTAATCAAAAGCCAAATTTAATGGATTCTTTTGAAGAACAAAATAGAGAAAACGATAATATTGTAAATTATGGAGAAATAGATGAAGACGAAATAGCACATGCCAATGAACCTAGTTATGATTCATTTACAAGTACCGCAAATAAGGAAATAAATGTAAATCAGTTAAAATCTAATGCCACTGATATTGACAATATTTTATCTCCTAAGAAGGAAGATACAAAAGCACAACAAGATGAACAAAAGCAAAAAATATCAGGTGACCTTGATAGCTTATTAAATATAGCACCACCAACTAATAACAGTTTTAACTTGGCAAGGGATGCAATTAACGATAATGATAATAATGAAAACAATAGCAAAGACTATTTCCAAGCTCCTGACTTAATGTCGGTTCAATTACCTAATTCAAGTAACAATGCTAATGCGATTATAAAAGATTACAATACACCACAACCAAGTGAAAGTATAATAGATTTTACCAATAATAGTGTTGTAGATAATAAAAAAGAACATTTAACAAACTTTAGTGATGCAAATAATACGTTATTTGAAAATAAAAAGGCAGAGCCTCAAAAAACAAAACCAGCAGAGAAAACACTAGGCATGGCTTTAATAGAAGAAACTTATAAGTTGAATCCAAAAGAAAAGGCAAAACAATATAATATTCATCAAATGGTTCAACAAATTAGAGATACAATTCAAACCCTTCAAAGAATGGGCGCTAAAATTGATACAGATGAGATGGATTTTGAAAATCAATATCAAATGGTCATTCGCATAGATAAAAATAGCATTAACTAAAAAGTTGATTTTTCTCAACTTTTTTTGATATTTAGTTTTCAAAGTGTTGTTTTTTTGATAAAATAATAAATGTGAGAAAATAGGGAAAGGTGATTAAGATGGGAAAGATTATTTCATTAGTCAATCAAAAAGGTGGCGTTGGAAAGACAACTACCAGTATAAATCTTTCTGCATCATTAGCGGTATTAAATAAAAAGGTATTATTAATAGATTTAGACCCACAAGGAAATACAACTACTGGTGTTGGAATTAATAAAGCTGATATAGAAAGAAGTATTTATGATGTTTTAACAGATAAATGTCAAATTAGTGATGCTATCATCAGAACAAAATATAAGGGCCTATATGTTTTACCAGCAACAATTAATCTTGCTGGATTAGACATTGAGTTGATAGAAAAAGGACAAACTGATCCAGGTTTTACAAAAGGTTCTCAATTAAAAAAGCATTTAGATGAAATTAAGGATAAATTTGATTATATTATAATTGATTGTCCACCTTCACTAGGCTTAATTACAACTAATGCCTTAACAGCATCTAATTCTGTAATAATACCAGTGCAATGTGAATTCTTTGCTCTAGAAGGTATTATGCAACTATTAAATACAATTATGTTAGCTCAAAAATCTTTAAATCCTAACTTAGAAATAGAAGGTGTTTTACTAACAATGCTAGATTCAAGAACAAATTTAGGTATAGAAGTTGTTGATGATATTAGAAAATTCTTTAAAGAAAAAGTCTATAATACAATTATACCTAGATTAATAAGATTAACTGAGGCTCCATCACATGGAGAACCAATAATTGCATATGATCCAAAAAGTAGAGGTTCAGCTGCCTATCTAAATTTAGCGAAGGAAGTGATTGAAAGAAATGGAAAATAATAACATTCAAAGAAAAGCCTTAGGAAAAGGTTTAGAAGAATTATTTCATAGTGAACCTATAGATTTTAATAAGGTAGAAGAAAAAATTGTAAGTAGTACACCAAAAGATGAAATCATCATGGTTAAATTATCTGATTTAAGAAGCAATCCATATCAGCCAAGAAAAATTTTTGATGAGAATGCCCTAGAAGAATTAGCTGCATCAATCAAAGAACATGGCGTTTTTCAGCCAATTATAGTAAAGCCAAGTATCAAAGGATATGAGATTATAGCTGGAGAAAGACGAGTTAAAGCTTCTCTTTTAGCTGGCTTAAAAGAAATACCAGCCATAGTAAGAGAATTCAGTGATGCTGAAATGATGGAAATTGCTTTATTAGAAAATTTACAAAGAGAAAATCTTACATCAATAGAAGAAGCAAATGCCTATAAGAAATTAGCAGAAACCCTAAATTTAACTCAAGATGAATTAGCTAAAAGAGTTGGTAAAAGTAGATCATATATAACAAATACTTTAGGATTATTATCCCTACCAAGTGAAACACAAAACCTAATTAATGAACACAAAATATCAATGGGCCATGCCAAAATATTAAGTAAATTAGAAGATAAATACCAAATTCAAGAGTTAACTGATAAAATTATCACAGAAGGAATAAGTGTTCGACAACTAGAAGAAATTACATCTTCCCCTGCTCAATTTACCAGAAAAAACAAAATTAATACTTCAAAACATCAAAAAAATGAACAATATGCTTACTTAGAAGATATTTTAAATGAAAAGTTAGGTACAAAAGTAAAAATAAAAAATAATAAATTAGAAATATCATTTACCAATTCAAATGATTTAAATCGTCTCCTTGAAATAATGAATTTAGATAAATAATGGTAAGGAGATAATATAGTGAATAATTTACCTAAATTATATAATATTGATTTAAAAAATTTTATCTATCCTATTCTTTATATTTTAATAGGCTATTTAACATATAAACTTATAGATAGAGTTATTGAAAAATCATTTACAAAACACACCTTTAAAACATTAAAGGATAGACATAATCAAAAAAGATTAGAAACAATAAAAACACTTATTTCTAATTTATTAAAGTATTTGATAATAATTTTTGTTGCCCTAGCTATCTTATCCTTATATGGAATCAATGTTAAGTCTATTTTAGCCGGAGTTGGAATAACAGCTGCTATTGTAGGATTAGCCTGCCAAGATATAGCTAAGGATTTATTAGCTGGTATTTTTATAGTAGCAGAAGATCAGTATGAGATAGGAGATACAATAGAAATAGATGGATTTATGGGAGAAGTTGTTTTTATTGGATTAAAGACAACTAGAATTAAGGACTATAAAGGAAGAGTAAAAATTATTTCTAATCATACCATCACGGAAGTAATAAATTATAATTTAAATAATTCCTTAGCTATAGTAGATGTTTCGGTTGGATATGAAGAAAACAATGATAAAGTAGAAACTGTTTTAACAGAATTAGTATCTACCCTATCTTCTATCATTCCACATTCTAAAGGAGAAGCTAAATTACTAGGAATAGATAATCTAGGAGATTCTGCTGTTATATATAGAATAACCTGTCCAGTAGCATCTAATAAACAATTTGAAGCTGAAAGAATTATGCGAAAAGAGATAAAAAAAGTTTTAGATCAAGAACAAATAAAAATACCATATCCACAGATAGAGGTGCATAGTAATGGAAAATAAAGAATATAGTATTGGAACAATATTAAGACTTAAGAAAAAACATCCATGTGGCGGATATGATTGGGTTGTTACTAGACTTGGAGCAGATATTAAGATAAAATGTTTAACATGTGATAGAAGTATTCTAATTCCTAGAATAACCCTAAATAAAAGAATAAAGAAAATAGTAACGGATGGTGAGTAAAATGCCAGAAAAGAAAAAATTAAAACTAAAGAAGTTTTTCTTTCATCCAATTACCATGTTTTTAGTTGGAACAATACTAGTAATGCTAATAAGTCTAATCCTATCATCATTTGAAATGCAATCTACTTACAACAGTATTACAACAAATGGTAAAGATCTAACATCAAAATTAGTAGTAGTTGAAAACTTATTTAATTATGAAAATCTAAAATATCTAATAAGTAATACGGTGAAAAATTTCATGGGATTTTCACCATTATGTATGCTTTTAATATCTTTAATTGGTATAAGTATCGCAAAAGCTACAGGTTTAATAGATATTATATCAACTAAACACATTAGAAAACTATCAAAGTATCAATTAACCTATTTAGTATTACTATTAGGTGTTATATCATCAATAGTTAATGAGGTAGGATATGTAATCTTAATACCATTAGCCGCATTAGTCTATGAAAAAAATGGCCGTAATCCCCTACTTGGAGTAGTAACAGCATTCTGTGGAGTTGCCTTTGGTTATGGAGTATCAATATTTGTAGGATCACAAGAAGTTGCACTAATTCCTTATACGAAAAGTGCTGCTCATCTAATTGATAGCAGTGCTCATATTAGTTTGACATCAAATCTAATATTTATCATAGTATCATCTCTTCTCCTACCATTAATAGGAACACCAATAATTGAAAAATTAATAAGTCCTAAATTACCCAAATTTCATCGACATGATAAGGTAACAGGAAAAACACTTCAAACTAGTGAGTTGTTATTAAGTGATATTACTGATGAAGAAGAAAAAAGAATAGCTTTTGAAAAGAATAGTAAGAGAGGGTTAAAATATGCCTTAATTGTTTCAATTATAGTAATTTTACTCTTTGCTTATATGATCATTCCAAATTTACCTGGATCAGGACTACTACTTGATATGACAGCCAAAACCTATTTAGATCAATTATTTGGTTCTACATCTTATTTTCAAGATGGTTTTACATATATGGTAGCAATTCTTTTTATTACAACAGGTCTTGCCTATGGTATAGGAGCAAAAACAATTAAAAATGATCGTGATTTAATAGAAAAAACATCGGATATCTTTAAAGATCTTGGTATGGTTTTACTAATGATATTTGTTTTTTCTCAATTTATAACTGCATGGAAACAATCTAATATAGGTATTGTATTCACCAGTTGGTGTGCAAATTTATTAAGTCATTTAGAATTTGATGGAATACCTTTAATAGTAATTACAATTATTATCATTTCTATATCCAACTTCTTTTGTACAAGTCTAAATACAAAATGGATGATTTTTTCTCCTGTGGTTGTTCCATTATTTATGCAAAATAATATATCTCCCCAATTTGCACAGATTATTATGAGAGCAGGTCAATCAATTACTGCAGGAATCAGTCCATTTATGGTATTCTTTGTAATCTATTTAGCTTATCTAAATATATATAACCAAAACAAAGAACGTCCTATAACAATTAAACAATCAATAAGTTTTGTCATTCCATACTTTGCTATTACAGCACTAGCTTGGATACTAATTATTGTCCTTTGGTATGTAGCGGGAATTCCGATAGGACCTAATATAAAACCAACAATTTAAGCACTTAGGTGCTTTTTTTGTATAATATTATTTTTTGATATGTTATAATATAATGAGAAAAGAGGTATTAGTATGAGTTTAACAGCAGGAATAGTAGGTTTACCTAATGTAGGAAAATCAACTCTATTTAATGCAATTACAAAAAAACATATTTTAGCGGAAAATTATCCTTTTGCGACAATTGAACCAAATGTAGGAATTGTAACAGTTCCAGACGAAAGAATAGACAAATTAAATGAAATGTATCAACCAGAAAGACTAATTCCAACAGCCTATGAATTTACAGATATAGCTGGTTTGGTTAAAGGTGCTTCACAAGGAGAAGGATTAGGTAACAAGTTTTTATCACATATAAGAGAAACAGATGCTATCTGTGAAGTAGTAAGATGTTTTAAAGATAATAATATTATTCATGTTGATGGAAATGTTGACCCTATAAGAGATATTGAAACTATTAATTTAGAATTGGCTATAGCTGATTTAGATATAATCAATAATAGATTAGAAAAAGTGGCTAAAAAAGCCAGAACAACAAAAAATAAAGAAGACCTTCTAGAAGTTGAGACACTTGAAAAGTCCAAAGACTACTTAGAAAAAAATGTTCCTCTAAGATTGGTTGAATATAGTGATGAAGAACGATTAATTTTGAAAAATTATAGTTTTCTAACCTTGAAACCAATTATATATTTAGCAAACGTTTCTGAAGAAGATCTTGCTAAAGAAGATAATGAATATGTAAAACTTGTTAAAGAATATGCAAAAAAGGAAAAAGCTCCAGTAGTAGTATTATGTGCCAAAGTAGAAGAAGAATTAAGTGAGTTAAGTGATTCTGATAAAGAAGAGCTATTAAGTGCTTTAGGAATCGGAATTAGTGGTTTAGACAAACTAATTAAAGCAACTTATGATTTATTAGGACTAGCTACATATTTTACTGTAGGAAAAGATGAGGTAAGAGCATGGACATTTAAAAAAGGAATGAATGCTAAAAAATGTGCAGGAATAATCCACACCGATTTTGAAAAAGGCTTCATTAAAGCGGAAGTCATGAGCTATGATGATTTAATTAAATACGGTAGTGAATTAAAAGTAAAAGAAGCCGGAAGAGAAAGACTTGAAGGTAAAGACTACATTATGCAAGATGGCGACATTTGTTACTTTAGATTTAACAAATAATAAAAAGTAAAGCTTTACAATGAAACAAAACTTTGCTATAATACACTCGAGTATTTTAAATACTCCTTACCTTAGTGTATAAGGTCATATGTCCAAGAGGAGGTGTAACAATGAATAAATATGAAATCACATTTATCGTAAAATCAGACATGGAAGAAGCAGAAATTAAAAAAACTGCAGAAGCAATGAAAAAGGTTTTAACAGATAAAAACGCTAAAATTTTAGAAGAAAAAGTAATGGGACAAAGAGAACTAGCATATGAAATCAACAAAATGAAAACAGGTTACTATTTTCTATATGTAGTTGAAGCTGATAGCGATACAGTAAAAGAATTTAATCGTGTATCAGGAATCAATGAAAATTTACTTCGTCATTTAATCGTTAAAGTAGAAGACTAAGAAGTGAGGAAAAATTATGAATAAAGTATTTTTAATAGGTCGACTAACAAGAGATCCAGAATTAAGATATACAGGTAATAATACAGCTGTTGCATCTTTTTCCATTGCTGTAAATAGAAATTTTACTAATCAATCAGGAGAAAGAGAAGCAGACTTTATTAATATAGTTGTATGGCGTAAACAAGCTGAAAATGTTAAAAACTATTTAACGCAAGGTAGTCAAGTTGCAATAGATGGTCGTATTCAAACAAGAAGTTATGATGATCAAGACGGAAAAAAGAGATACGTTACAGAAGTTATTGCTGATAATGTTGAATTCTTAGGAAGTAAAGGACAAAGTTCTTCTGCTCCAACATCAACTGAGTCAAGAACTTCTTCTACAGAACCAACTCCCTATGATTTTGCAACCCCAGAACAAAAGACCACTAATGTTGATAGTAATCCTTTCGCAGATTTTGGATCAAGTATTGAAATTAGCGATGATGAATTACCATTTTAAAAAGGAGGGTGTATAATATGGCAGAATTTTACCGTAAAAGAAAAAAGATTTGTATGCTATGCGCTGGAAAGAAAATTAAATACAATGAACCAGAAACATTAAAAAAATATATTAATGAAAAAGGTAAGATTGTTTCTAGAAGAATAACAGGAACATGTGCAAAGCATCAAAGAGAAGTTGCAAGAGAAATAAAGAGAGCTCGTGCAATCGCAATATTACCATATACAAAATAGGAAAATTCCTATTTTTTTCTTTTTATATAAGACTACTCCCCTATTTTTCCTTTAAAAAAAAGTCAAAATATTATATAATTATATTGGGGAATTAACAGGAGGCAAATATGGATGATAATATTGAAATAAAACATCTCAAAAAAAGTATAAAAAAAGCCAAAACAGTTTTTCTAATGGCACATAAAAACCTTGATTTAGATGCTATTGGCAGTTGTTTAGGAATGTATTATATATTATCAAATCTCAAAAAAGACTGTTATATAATAATTGATGATAAAGATAAAGAAATGGGTGTAGATAAAGTTCTACATGAAGTAGAAGGTTGTTATAATATAATTAAGTCATCAGACTTACCCATATATCTAAATAAAAAACAAAAAAATAATTTATTAATTATCTTAGATACTAATAAGAAGGATTTATTACAAAATAAAGAATGCTTAGATTATTTTAAACAAATTTTAATAATAGATCATCATGAACAAGGCAAAACAACTATAAAAGATGTCATGAAGTTAATAGATTCTAATTTCTCTAGTGCTTGTGAATTAGTAGTAAAAATTAGTGAACTTTTTAACATAGAGTTTACTCCCTACATTGCAACACTCCTATTATCTGGAATAGTATTAGATACTAATAATTTTACATTAAATACAGATGATAACACATTCTATACAGCTTATTACTTAACAGCCATAGGTGCTAGTCCCAAAAAAGTTCAATATCTTCTAAAGCAAGAACTAAGTGACTATATTGAACAACAAAAATTACTTACTAATATCGAAATGCTAGATAAAAAAATTGCCATAGCTAAAGGAACACCATATGTAACATATCGTCGAGAAGACTTAGCCAAAACGGCCGATACCCTACTCTTTTTTAATAATGTAGAGGCCTCATTTGTAATTGGAAAAATAGGCAAAACAACAATCGGCATATCTGCAAGATCATTAGGAAACTACGATATCGAAAAAATACTTATAAAATTTGGTGGTGGCAGTAACAAATATAATGGTGCCGCAATCATAGAAAACAAAAATATCAGCGAAGTATTAGAAAAATTAAGAAGACTCTTAAAGGAGGAGGAATAGTATGCAAGTTATATTTATTAAAGATTTAAAAAAACAAGGAAAAAAGGGCGAAGTGAAAAACGTTAAAGATGGTTATGCCCAAAACTTTCTTATAAAAAATGGTTATGCTGTTCAAGTAAATGAAAAAAACTTAAAAGAGTTAGAAAGAAATAATAAAAAAGAAGAAGCAGAAAATAAACGCTTAAGTGAGGAAGCCAAACTAATAAAAGAAAAGCTCGAAAAAGAAACATTAACATTTACTGTAAGAACAGGAAATGGAGATAGAGTTTTTGGTAGTATCAGTGTAAAACAAATTAAAGATGAATTAGCAAAAAAAGGATATAAAATCGATAAAAATCAAATTATTATCGATGTACCTATCTCTTGTTTAGGCTTTCATTATGTAAAAGTTGAACTATATCAAAAAATAAATGCAAAAGTAAAAGTACACGTTATAAAATAGAGGTGATTTTATGGCTCTTAGAACAATGCCAAATAACATAGAAGCAGAAAAATCCGTTTTAGGAGCCTGCTTTTTATCAAAGTATGCCTTAGAAAAGGCTTGTGATAACTTAAGTCAAGAAAAGTTTTTTGATGAGAAAAATGGAAAAATTTTCGCAGCTATATCAAAAATGCATGAAGAAAAAACTCCACTTGATTTAACAACCCTAACAACAGAATTACAAAATAGGAATACATTACATGAAATAGGTGGTGTAGAATATTTAACAGAAATTTTAAATTTCGTTCCTACTGCCACTAATATTGATTACTATATAAAGGATGTAGAAGAGTCTGCCCTACTTCGTAATTTAATTGAAACAGCAACCTCAATTGCTACTGATGGTTATAATACAGAAGATGATGTAAATGAAACTTTAGATTCTGCAGAAAGAAAAATCTTAAATATAGTTAAAAATCGTAAAACTACAGAATTTAAATCGATTCAAGAGGTTATGGCTAGAACAGAGGCAAATCTTGAACAATTAGCGGAGTCTAAAGGTGAAGTGACAGGTCTTGCTACAGGATGGTATGATTTAGATAAGTTAACGGCCGGACTTCATGAAAATCAGTTAATAATAATTGCGGCTCGTCCAGCAATGGGAAAAACTGCCTTTGCACTTAATTTAGCTACTAATGTTGCCATAAATAGTGGTAAAACAGTGGCTCTATTCAACCTAGAAATGGGTGCTGAACAATTAGCTAATCGTATTATTTCATCACTAGGTCAAATAGAAGGATATAAATTACAAACAGGTAGATTAATGAATGAGGACTGGAAAAGAGTAAATGAAGCTGTTAGTCAATTAGAAGATGCTAATATGTTTATAGACGATACACCAGGTATAACTGTTGGAGAAATACGTGCCAAGTGTCGTCGACTTGCAAGCAGTGAAAAAGGCCTAGGACTAATTATAATCGATTATTTACAGTTAATTTCAGGTGGAAAAAATTATGGTTCCAACCGTCAACAAGAAGTATCTGACGTATCAAGAGCCTTAAAAACTATGGCTATGGAACTCCATGTTCCAGTTATTGCCCTAGCCCAGTTATCCCGTGCTGTTGAAGGACGTGAAGATAAAAGACCATTAATGAGCGATTTACGTGAATCAGGATCAATCGAACAAGATGCTGATATTGTATCATTCTTATATCGCGATGATTATTACAATAAAGAAGCACGTAATGATGATAATACAAGTATCAGTGAACTAATAATAGCCAAGCATCGTAACGGTCCAACTGCTACAATAGAATTATTATTTAAAAAGAACACAAGTACATTTCTAAACTTAAGAAAAGAAGATAAAGAGGTATAAAGTATGCATATATCAAAAAAAATAATATTAATAATTTTACTTCTATTTAATTTTAACTTATTTTTAGGTGCCAAGACATTTAATGCAACACCTCAAAAAGTATATAGAGTATATTTAGGAGGTCAATCATTAGGCGTTATAAAATCAAAAAAATCTTTAGAACAACATATCGATAAAGAACAGGAAGCTCTAAAGAAAATGTATAATGTTGATAAAATCTATGCACCAGATAATTTACATATTCAAAAAGAAATAACCTATAATGAAAAAATATACACTACAGAACAAATATATGAAAAAATAAAAGACAAAAGTTATTTTACCGTTCGTGGATATGCCATAACAATAAAAGCTACGAAAGATACAACGTCAACTGTTGAAAAAAAAGCTAACAAAACTCAAACAATTTATGTTTTAGATAAGTCAGTATTCACAAAAGCTGTGGATAAAACAGTTAGATCATTTGTAAGTAGTGAAGATTATAAAAAATATGAATCAAATAAAAAACAAACTATTAATGGAACAGGAAAAATAGTGGAAAAAATTTATATAGAAAATGAAATAAAAATAAAAAAACAAAATATTTCTGTTAATCAAACAATTTACTTAGACACAGATGATTTAGCCAAATATTTATTATTTGGTACAACTGAATCACAAGCTGAATATACAGTAAAAGCAGGAGATACAATATCATCAGTCGCTTACAATAATAAAATGTCTAGTGATGAATTTTTATTAATGAATCCAGAATTTAAGAATGAAAATGCTCTTTTATATGCTGGTCAAAACGTTAAGATAGGTATACTTAATCCACAGTTTAATATTGTTCAAGAAGATGAACAAGTATCTCTTGAAGAACAAAAGTATTCTACTGAAACAAGATATGATAATAGTAAAAATGTTGGATATCAACAAGTTGAACAAGCCGGAGTTAATGGAGTTAATAAAGTTACCCAAAAAATTAGAAAAATTAATGGTGAAACAACTAATATCGTTACAACAAATACAGAACAAATAAAACCTGTTACGAATGAAATTGTCATTAAAGGTGGAAAACAGTCGAATTATACTTATTCTGGTGGAAGATATGGAACTGTTATAGCTACCAAGGGACAATGGGGATGGCCTGCATCTTGTTCTTCTGTTTCCAGTGGCTTTGGATATCGTTGGGGAACATTACACGATGGTACTGATATTGCCGGTTGTGGATATGGTTCTAATATATTTGCTGCCGAAGGAGGAACTGTTGTAGAATCTAAAAAGAAACCAGGACGTTATCCAGGTGGATATGGAGATAACGGGGAATATATAATTATTGACCATCATAATGGTTTCTATACAATCTACGCCCATCTTTGCCCAGGATGTCGTTACGTTAGTGCTGGAGATAATGTATCGAAGGGTCAAGTAATAGGTGGAATGGGTCATACCGGAGCCGCAACTGGAACTCACTTACATTTTGGTTTGTGGAGTGGTTATCCATACCGTGGCGGTAGAGCCCTAAATGCGATGAGTGTGTATTAATATGAAGTTTCAGACATTAGCGAGTGGTTCCAAGGGCAACAGCGCCATAGTTATATGTGATAATATAAAACTTTTAATAGATGATGGGATATCTTATCTATCACTAAAAAGAAAATTAGAAAATTTATCATTAACATTTGATGATTTGACAGGTATACTAATTACCCATAGTCATAGCGATCACATAAAAGGCCTACAATCACTTATTAAACACACTCACCTAAAAGTCATGATTCCAGAAAAAATGTATGAAGACCTATCCCAAATAGTACCAAAAAACCGCGTTATTTATTTGAAAGATACTAATATCTTAGATCAAGTTACAATAAATTTAATTCACACATCTCACGATGTTGCATGCTCCGTTGGCTTCTTAATAACTTATCAAGATAAAAGTTTAGTTTATATTACTGATACTGGCTATATAAACAAAAAAATTCTTCCTGAAATTACTAATAAAAGCATTTATTTAATAGAAAGTAATCACGATGAAGAAATGTTAATGAATGGTCCTTATCCTCCATTTTTAAAACAAAGAGTTATAGGGGACTATGGCCATCTATCAAATAATACAACTGCTTCATATTTAAAAAAAATAGTAGGCGCAGAAACTAAATATGTTCTTCTAGCCCATTTAAGTGAAAAAAATAATAAAGAATCCCTTGCCATGAGCGCAACATCTAAAGCTCTAGACAACAAAAATATTAAAATATCTATTGCTCGACAAGATGAGGAAAGCGAATTAATAGAGGTTTAAAATGATCAAAATAATATGCATAGGAAAAATAAAAGAAAAATACTTTATTGATGCCATCAATGAGTATTGTAAAAGGCTACAAAAATATACCAAATTAAAGATAATTGAGCTACCAGATGAAGGCCTAGTAGAAAAAACAAAGGCTATTAATATTGAAGGAGAAAATATTTTAAAACATCTTGACTCTAAAGACTATATCATTAGTATGGATATAGCAGGAAAACAAATGAATTCTATAGAATTTGCAAAAAAGATAGATGGTATATCCCAATTTAATAGTAATATTACATTTATTATTGGCGGTAGTTATGGACTAAGCGATAAAATAAAAGATTTGTCAAATTTTAAAATGTCATTTTCAGAAATGACTTTTCCTCATCAATTATTTAGAGTAATTCTCTTAGAACAAATATATCGTTCTTATAAAATAAATAACAATGAACAATATCATAAATAATAATAGGAAGTGAGAAAATGATAGGAAATAGTTGGGATATATATTTAAAAGATGAATTTCAAAAACCTTACTTTAAAGAACTATTAAATTATGTTAAGGAAGAGTACAAAAAAAAGACTTGCTTTCCTCCACAGAACGAAATATTTAATGCTTTTAGATATACAAAGTATGAAGATTTAAAGGTCGTTATTTTAGGACAAGATCCATATCATGGAGATAATCAAGCAGAAGGTTTATCGTTTTCTGTAAAAAATTCTGTTTCAAGACCACCTTCTCTACAAAATATATTTAAGGAATTAGAAAGTGACTTAAACATAAAAGTCTCAGATAATAACTCTTTAGTACCCTGGGCAGAAGAAGGAGTTTTATTACTTAATGCTGTATTAACAGTAGAAAGAAAGAAACCAGCCTCTCATCAGAGTATTGGCTGGGAAACATTTACCGATGAAGTAATTAAAATAATAAATGAAAAACAAACACCAGTAGTATTTATATTATGGGGAAATTATGCTAGAAGTAAGAAAAAATTAATTACTAACAGTATTCATTATATTATTGAATCTCCTCATCCCTCCCCTTTTTCCGCTTATAATGGTTTTTTTGGAAGCAAACCGTTTTCAAGAACCAATAACTTCTTAATATCTAAAAATATCAAGCCAATCAATTGGCAAATATAAAAAAATAGACATATTACCTAAAAGTGATATGTCTATTTTAATATTTGAAACATTTCTTCTTTTTCATTTTTATAAAACTGTTCTTCTGTATAACCTAAAACTTTAGCTATAATCTTATGAGGAAAAACAACAATTAATTTATTATAATCCACTACAGTATCGTTAAAGAACTTAATTGCGCCTATCAAATCTTCTTCATTATCTTTTAACTCATTTAACAAATTTACTAGTTTTTCATCTTGAACTATTGTATCATCTTCAAAAATAATTTTAGATAATTTATTATAATAATCATTTAAAACGGAATGTAACTTGAAGTTATCACTTTGATTATTAACATCGCCGTTAAACTCATCAAAACTATCTTTATACTTCTCATTTTGGATAACTATTTTTACTATCCTATCCATGATGTCTTTCTTTTTTTGTAAAAACAGACTAATATTATTTTCTCCCTCTTTTAATTTTATATCTAAAAACAAAAATTTACTTTTAGTATTTTTTATTATTATAAATAACGTCGACACAAGTATTAGAATAACTCCGATAATAATCAAATATTTCATTCTACCACCTCTACTATAAACAATTATACCAAAATAAAAAGAAGTATTCAACTTCTTCTTAAAAATCAGTTATTAAATATAATGAAGTCTACACTATAAATCCAAATTAACACATTTTTATTACTTTTATCATCATTTAATAAAATATAATCACTACCAACCTCAGATATAGTTCCCGTAAAAATTTTATTTTTCCACTCTATTGAATTACTATATGAGGTATAAAGAGATACATTTTTGCCAATATTTAATGTTAGAAAGTTTTGTAAGTTTTCTAAATTATTAGTTGTACCTCGCATATTTTGATTAGAAATACTTCCACCCATTGGATCTGGAATGATTTGTCTATAATTAGTATAAGTATAATTATTGTTCATTAATAACACCCTTTCACTTAAGGATATTCATACTTTAAATAATTATTCTTAATTTTTTTTAGTGGAATTCATCTTTTCATCAAATACATCTTGTGTATCAGTCGGTTCACTGCCCTTTATAAAATACATTAGTTTTTTGACCTTTGCGTTTTGATCAACAGCCTTTCCTGAAATAGGATCTACCCATACACTTGATACATTTGTAGGTACTTGATACCAATTATCTTCTTTCCCCTCTTCATATTCTTCTATAGTCTTATACCAAATATTTTGTCCATATTTATATTCACTGGTACTTAAACTTTTATTATTGTCATACCCTATCCAAACTGAAGTTACTATATCATTATTAAACCCAATATGCCAATTATCAGTTTCAGTAGTACCACTTTTTAAGGCATAGGTATGTTTTAACTTTGAAGCAAGTGAAATTGCTGTAGGGTAATTATAATCAATATAGGCAGAATCATAAGTAGCTGTTAACATATTATTAAGAATAAATGTAAGACTACTATTTAATACTAACTCATTTTTTTCTGTTGCTTCGTATAAAACATTACCATCGTGATCTTCGACCTTTTGAATTAGATGTGGCGTTATTTTATATCCCAAATTGGCAAATGCCGCATATCCAGCTGTCATATCTATAATTCCTATTTCCTTAGTACCAAGTGGAAGTGAAGGAACATCTGGTAATTCTTCATTTATACCTACCCTCTTGGCAACATTTTTTAAGGCATCACTTCCTAAAAATAAATTTGTTTTTACTGCATATATATTATCAGAATAAGCAATAGCAGTTGCCATAGAAATTGGTTTATTAGCGTATTTATCATTATAATTTCTAGGACTATAGTCATCTCTTTGTGAAAACGTAAACGTCGTTTTTTCACTAGTAAAAGCACTACTTGAAGTAAACCCATTTTCAAGAGCAGCGTAATACAAATAAGGTTTCATAGTCGAACCAACCTGTCTTTTGGCACTAATGGCTCGATTAAATTGTGATTTATTATAATTTTTTCCTCCAGTTAAAGCAACTATTCTACCATTTTTAGGATTAATCATAACACTAGAAACTTGAATTTCAGAATTTTCAGGTATTTGTTCATTAATATTTTTTTCTAGACTTGATTGCGCCTTCATATCCAAATTAGTATATATTTTTAAACCTTTAGTTTGAGTATATGATGATGGAATATTCTTAATTGTTTTAAGTTCATTTAACACTGCATCCTGATAATACATTACTGTCGTTAAATTGTTAGTTTCCTTTTTTCCATAATAAGTTAATTTCTCATTAATAGCCTCTTCCATTTCACTATCAGTAATAACCTTATTTTGTACCATTAAAGATAATATTAATTTTTGTCTCTTTTTTGCTAATTTTATATTAACTAGTGGAGAATAATTACTAGGAGACTTTGGAATACCAACAAGCATTGTAGCTTCTGCTAGGTCCAAATCTTTGGCACTTTTATTAAAATAAAATTTACTAGCATTCTCTATCCCATAAACACCGTGTCCATAATTAATAGTATTTAAATATCCCTCTAAAATCTCATCTTTACTATAATTAGCCTCTAATCTTATTGTATATAGTGCCTCTTCCCACTTTCTCTTCCATGTCTTATCAAAATCTAAAAATAAATTCTTGGCATATTGTTGTGTAATAGTAGAAGCCCCCTGCTCTGTTTTCATATTTCTAATATTAACATATGAGGCCTTCATAATTCGAAAAATATCAAATCCTTTATGCTTATAAAAATTCTTATCCTCTGCAGATATAGTTGCGTTTATAACATTTTTTGATATGTCATTAAGACCAACCCACTCCGTCTTCTCATTACCCTGAAAAAAAACCTCATTGTTCTGGTCATAAAATACTAAACTATTCGCGACATTTATCTCAAGCTTCGGCATAACTTTAGCGTAAATATATGCTCCACCTATTACCAAAATAAATAAAATTAAAAACGTAATACATACTTTAATTAATCCTTTTCTAAACTTTTTCATACGTATCACCAACCTAAAATTAGTATCATACCAAAACATTTAAAATATGTATAAAAAATAAATAAGTTATGATATAATCACTGATAGAAATAAAAAAGAGGTGTAATAATGGAAAAAGTAAATTGCTTAATCACACTATCTAATAATGAAAATACAACGAATGACTATCTTACAGTTCATCATGATCCTGATAAAAAAACGATCTTTTATGAAGAAAAAGATAAAACAACAGTTACTTATAATTATGAAACAAATACATTAAAAAGAGATAATAACGATATGTTAATAGAATACCAATTTATCTTAAATGAAAATACTACTAATCCCATTTACATCAAGGAATTAAAAAACACTATTAACATTGAACTTCAAACAGTAAAACTAGAAAAAACACAAGATAAATTAATAATTAGCTATAAAATAGATGATAATTATTTTACATTTAAAATAGAAAAAGTATAATTGATAATCTAATATTATTTCAAAATGTATAAAAATAGTTGCACATATAAAGAATATATGATATAAAGATAACTGATAATTTATTATCATCAAAGAAACAATAATTAGTATTAAACATATAATGACTTAAATGGAGGAAAAAATGACAGTAGACAAAATGAAAAAAGAAGATTTAGAACTTTTATCAAATAAAGATATAACTAATCTTATTTTGGAGGAAAGTAAGAAACCTCTAAATACAGCAGATTTATTTAAAAAAATAATTAAACTATTAGATTTACCAGATGAAACATTTGAAAATAAAATAGGAGACTTTTATACATCATTATCAACAGACAAAAGATTTGTGTTATTAGAAAATGGCTGCTGGGATTTAAGAAATAGATATACATCAGACAAGGTAATAAAAACAGCAATCGAGGAAGATGATGATGAGATTGATGAAAATGAAGAGGATTCAATAACTGAAGACGATAATATGGAAGATGATTATTCTGATAATGATGATGACAGTTATAATAGTGATTCAGAAGATGATTTAAAAGATTTAGTTATATTAGATGAAGATGAGATGGAACTAGAGGAATAGTTCCTTTTCATTATTATTTGAAATTTATTAAGAATATGATATAATAACAACAGTTATAGGCGAGGAGAGATAATATGATAGAACATTTAGACGCTATTGAAAAAAGATATAATGACATTTCCGAAGAGTTAACAAAACCTGAAGTATTAAGTGATATAAAGAAAACAACTCAATTATCAAAAGAGTTACGTGACATAGAAGAAACTGTTTCTACATATAAAAAGTATAAAAAGGTATTAAATGATATAGAAGAAACAAAAGAAATGATTAAAGATCCTGAGTTAGGTGAAATGGCCAAAGACGAATTAACTAATTTGGAAAATCAAAAAACAGCTACAGAAAAAGAACTTGAGATTTTATTAATTCCAAAGGATCCTAATGATTCTAAAAATGTCATAGTTGAAATAAGAGGTGCTGCTGGTGGAGATGAAGCAAACATTTTTGCTGGAGATTTATTTCGTATGTACACTAGATATGCTGAAAAACAAGGCTTCAAGTATGAAGTATATAATTCAGTAGATGGAGAAGCTGGAGGATTTAGTCAAATAGAATTTATGATTAAGGGTGAAAAAGCCTATAGTAAATTTAAATATGAAAGTGGTTCACACAGAGTTCAAAGAGTACCTGTAACAGAATCAAATGGAAGACTTCAAACCTCAACAGCAACAGTATTAGTAATGCCAGAAGCAGAAGAAGTAGATATAGAAATTAAACCATCAGATTTAAGAATAGATATTTATCGTTCAAGTGGTTGTGGAGGTCAAGGTGTAAATACCACTGATTCTGCTGTAAGAATTACCCATCTTCCAACCAATACCGTTGTTACATGTCAAAATGAAAGAAGTCAAATTCAAAATAAAGAACAAGCAATGAAAGTCTTAAAAGCAAGATTATATGAAATGGAAGTTCGTCGTAAAGAAGAAGAAAGCGGAGCTGAGAGAAAAAGTAAAATTGGTACAGGAGATAGAGCAGAAAAAATAAGAACATATAACTATCCACAAAATAGAGTTACAGACCATAGAATAGGATATACTACTAAAAATCTTGATCGTGTTATGAATGGTGAATTAGATGATATAATTGAGGCATTAATTACTGAAGATCAAAAGAGAAAACTAGCTGGAGAAGAATAATGACAGTTGACGAATTACTTGTTTATGGAAAACAGCATGTTCATAAAGATCATGCAAAACTCCTACTAGCAAGTATTTTAAATAAAAATCCCTTAGAATTATTACTATATCTAGAAGAAGAAGTACCCAAAGAAAAAGTAGTACTTTACAAAAAAGAAATACTAGCGCTAGAAAATAATCAACCATTACAATATGTTATAGGAAATGTTAACTTTTATGGAAACGAATATAGTGTAAATAACAACGTATTAATTCCTCGCTTTGAAACAGAAGAGTTAGTAGAAAATACCATTAATTATATCACAGGCCACTTTGACCCTAATAATCTAAAAATACTAGATATTGGCTGTGGGAGTGGCGTAATAGGTATAACCTTGAAAAAACATTTTCCAAATAGTAATGTTACATTGCTTGACATATCAAAAGAGGCCTTAGAAGTAGCTAGAAAAAATGCTACTAATTTAAATGTCGAAGTGAACTTTGTTCAAAGTGATGTATTTTCCAATATAAAGGATAAATATAACGTAATAATTAGTAATCCGCCATACATTTGTGATGATGAAGAAATAGAAGACATTGTGAAAAACAATGAACCTCATATTGCTCTCTATGGTGGAAAAGATGGTCTTGACTGTTATAGAAAGATATTTAAAGACATAAAAAATCACTTAGCTAATCCTTTTTTAATAGCCTTGGAAATAGGACAGTACCAGGCTCCTGGAATCATTAATATGGCCAACTACTTTCTAGAAAATATAAAAATAGAAGTATTAAAAGATATGCAAGGAAGAGATAGAATGATATTAATCTATCAAAAGCAAATAAAAAGTGAATAAAAAATATGCATCCGCCCTTTATATATGTGAAGGGTGGATTTTTAATGAAAAAATTTATATTATTATTGATGACCATTACAATAGTTTCTTTGGTAAGTGATATTAATTGTGAAAAGACCATAATTCCAAAAGAAGCAATAAGATTTCGTGTTATAGCTAATAGTAACAGCCAAGAAGATCAGAACTTAAAAGTAAAAGTAAAAGATAATTTGGAAAAAGATATAAGTAAAGTTCTAAAAAATGAAACAACCTTAATCTCTTCAAGAACAGCTCTAGAAAATAATCTCTTGTTATTTGAAAAAAATATTAATAATACCTTAAAAAAAGAAAATTCGCAAACAACTTTCAGAATAAATTATGGAATGAATTATTTTCCTGAAAAAGAATATAAAAATGTCATTTACAAAGAAGGAAACTATGAATCATTAGTAGTAACATTAGGAGATGGACTAGGAGAAAACTTTTGGTGTGTATTATTTCCACCCCTTTGTCTATTAGAAGGAGAGGAGGAAAATGCTAAAGATGTTGAGTACCATATATTAGTTAAAGATATCCTAAAAAAATATGAAAAAAATACTAATAAAACCAAATAATTTACTATCTTTACATTGATAATTTGCTTGTTTTATTGACAAATAAAGTGGATTATACTACGATACTGTTAGGTGATAAAAATGTTAGTCAATTTTAATGAAATATTAAAAGAGGCAAAAGAAAAACATTATGCTGTCCCACATTTTAATATTAATAATTTAGAATGGACAAAGTATATTCTAGAAGAATGTAATAAACTACAAGTTCCTGTAATTCTTGGTGTAAGTAGTAGTGCCGCACAATATATGGGAGGATGGAGTGTCCCAGTAGCCTTTACAAAATCACTAATAGAAGAACTAAATATTAATATTCCTGTATGTTTACACGTTGACCATGGTAGTTTTGATGACTGTAAAGAAGCGATTGATGCTGGATTTAAATCAGTCATGATTGATGCTTCTAAATATAGTTTTACTGAAAACATTGATATAACAAAATCCGTTGTTTCATACGCACACAAATATAATGTAAGCGTAGAAGCAGAACTTGGATATATAGGTTCCAATATATCAGATGAATCTAATTGTCCGAGCAAGGAAACATGTTTAGAATTCTATAAAGAAACAGGAATAGATGCCTTAGCTCCAGCCATAGGTAATGCACATGGAATTTATAAACAAAAACCTCATCTACAATTAAAACACCTGGGGGAAATATCAAAGATAGTTCCTATTCCATTAGTTTTACATGGTGGAAGTGGTATTAGCGATGAAGATATCAAAGAATGTATAAAAAATGGGATATCTAAAGTAAATATCAATACCGACTTGCAAATAGCTTGGGCAAAAGGCATTAGAAAATTCCTACAGGATAATAAAGACGTATATGATCCACGAAAAATAATCTTAAGTGGTCGAGAAAATATGATTAATCAAATAAAACATCTAGTTAAAACATTTAATACAAAAAGAGTGTCTGATTTTTCAAGAAATAATACAATATAGTAAAGATGGTGAAGTTATGAAAATATTAGAAATAACAGGAGGAAATACTCTTTCTGGAACTATTAGAATAAGTGGTGCCAAAAATAGTTCTGTTGCGTTAATTCCAGCAGCAATTCTTTCGGATGAAGAAGTAACAATTTGTAATGTGCCAGAAATTTCTGATACAGATACGCTTTGTGAAATACTAGATTATTTAAATGTTGAAAATAAAAGAGCAAGTGAAAGTATAGTCATTAATCCTAATAATCTAGAAAACAAAGAAATAGGAGAAAACTATTCGAAAAAATTAAGAGCCTCTTATTATTTTATGGGTGCACTCCTAGGAAAATATAAAAAAGCAGTTATGTATTTTCCTGGTGGCTGCTCAATAGGAGCACGCCCAATAGATCTTCATCTAAAGGGATTTGAAGCATTAGGCGCCAAAGTAACAAACGAAAAAAACAAATATATAGTTGAAGCTGAAGAGTTAAAGGGGGCTAATATTTACTTAGATATAGCATCAGTTGGTGCTACTATAAATATAATGCTTGCAGCAGTCAGAGCCAAGGGAACAACTGTAATAGATAATGCTGCCAAAGAACCAGAAATAGTAAATGTTGCGACATTTTTAAATAACATGGGAGCCAAGATAACAGGTGCTGGAACATCAACTATTAAAATAACAGGAGTTGATACACTTCATAAATGTTTTCATGAAGTAATTCCAGATAGAATTGAAGCAGGAACTTATATTCTGATCGGTGCTCTTTGTGGTAATCAATTAAAAATAGATAACATAATTCCCGAACATATAGACTCACTATTATCAAAATTAGAAGAAATAGGAACAGAGCTTGAAATAGGTGCTGATTACGTAATTGTTTCTAAAAGTGATCGCTATAAATCTACAAACATAAAAACAGCAGTTTATCCAGGCTTTCCAACAGACTTACAACAACCATTTACAGTTTTATTAACTCAATGCAATGGTAAATCTAAAGTAATGGAAACAATCTGGGAAAATCGTTTCATGCATGTTCCCTACTTAATCCAAATGGGAGCAGATATAACGGTTAAAAACCAAACGGCTACAATAATTGGTCCAACTGCTTTAACAGGAAGTGAAGTAGTTGCAACAGACTTAAGAGCAGGGGCAGCCTTAGTAGCGGCAGCCTTAATTGCCGATGGAAAAACAAGAATAACAAACATAGAACATATCCTAAGAGGATATGAAAATATCGTCGAAAAATTAACAAGCGTGGGTGCTAAAATAGAGAGTCATGAAATATAATATATAAAGACTCTTTTATTTTGGAGGAATTATGAAAAAATATAAAAAAATAATAATTCTTACAGTTATCTCACTAAGCGTGTATTTTATTTACCTTGTTACAAATAAAAACAACATTACATATATTTCCCTAGGTGACTCTCTTAGCATAGGACAAAATGCCTATGGAGGAAATTCCTACGGTTATACAGGATATTTCAGTGATTACCTACGTAAAGGTCATAATCTAAATATTACAACCACCTATTTTAATAGTAAAAACAAAGATATTCCAACATTATATAATGATATATTAAAAAATGAAAGTATCCTTATAGACAATAATAACTACAACTTAAAACGCTTACTACAAGAAGCTGATATTATAACAATATCTATTGGATTAAATGACATAATCTATGAATATAGCCTAAAAAATAAAAATGAACTATCAAAATATGAAGAAGATAGAATTATATCCTATATAGAAGATAATTTTAATAGTTTAATCCAAGAAATAAAAAAATACACAACAAAGAAAATAATTGTTGTAGGTTATCCCACTAACAACGTTAAATATAAAAATCTAATTCAAAAACTCAATACAAAATATAAAAAAATATGTCAAGGTACCGATGATATATTTATTGACAGTGATAAATTATTAAATAATGAGAAATACTTTGAATTAAAAAAGAATCTTTTTCCTAACGATCAAGGATATAAAAAGATTGCTGAAAACATCATAAAATCCTATGAAAATACAAAAAAATAAAGAAATCCACAATAAATGTGGATAAAAACTCTTGTCATGTGCACAAAAAGTTGTTATAATAAATTCGCTATTAATTACTATGGCTTTTAAGAGCTATGGCGGAAGGAGAGATTTTATGAAAAAGGGAATACATCCAGATTATAAAGAAGCAACAGTAACATGTGCTTGTGGAGAAACATTTACTACTAAATCAACTAAAAGTGAAATATCTGTAGAAGTATGTTCTAAATGTCATCCTTTTTATACAGGAAAACAAAATAGAGCATCACGTGCTGGTCGTGTAGATAAATTTAATAAGAAATATGGATTTAATCAAGAATCTGAAAAAGCTGCATAACATGTAGTTTTTTTTTCACAAAAATTGTGGAAAAAAAGCAATTAAAAGTAAGTTAAAAATAAAAAATCCACAATTCCTGTGGATTTTTGCTATAATTATACTAGAAAGAAGGAATAATATGAAAATAGGAATAGCATCTGATCATAGAGGATATAAATTAAAAGAATTTTTAAAAAATCATTTAGACTATGAAATGATTGATTATGGTACAACAAGTGAAGAAAGTGTTGATTACCCTGACTTTGGTATATCATTAGGTGAAGCTGTAGCAAAAGGAAACATTGATTTAGGGATAGCTATTTGTGGTTCAGGAATAGGTATATCCATTGCCTGCAACAAAGTAAAAGGAATAAGATGTGCCAAAGTATCAAATAAACAAGAAGCAAAATATACAAGAAATGACAACGACGCCAATATCATAGCTTTATCTGCCGAAGTTCCTGAAGAAGAAGCACTAGAAATCATAACAACATTTATTAACACGCCTTTTTCCAATGAAGAACGCCATATAAGAAGAATAAATAAAATAAAGGAATATGAGGAAAAACATGAGTGGTAAAATAATAATCTATATAATTATAACAGTTCTTGTAATATGGTCATTGGATTCTATAAATATAAATTCAATTTTTAAAAAAAATAAAGTCATACAAGCTAAAGTATTTTATTTTTTCTTAGCATTATCACTAATATATTTAGTAACAAACTTTTTTTGGGATTTTTTCCTTACAACAAAAATTTAAATAATAATGTATAAAAACCTCACTATATGAGAAAACTCTTAATGAGGTGGAAAAATGAAAAATAAAAAGCTAAAATCATATGTTTTACCAAGTTTATATGCTTGTTTCTTTGTAGGCGTATTATTTGTAACAATAGGTATTGCTAATGTTTTGACAAAAAAGGCTCCAACAAATAATACAAATGAAGAAATAAACTATGTTTCTGAATCAATAGTAGATGATGATGAACCAGTAGTAAAAGAAGAAAATAAAATTTTAAAACCATACACAAATGATCAAGTAAAAATAGGAAAATATTACTATGATTATAAGGCCGATGAAACTAAACAACAAAACTCAATCACTTATCATGATAATACATATATGCAAAACTCAGGAATAGATTATATTCTTGAAGAGACATTCGAAGTAAATAGTATTCTAGATGGAACAGTAACAAATGTTACAACAGATGAATTACTAGGTAATTGTGTAGAAATAAAACATGATAATAACTATACAAGTATTTATCAAAGCCTATCTGAAGCAAGTGTCAAAAAAGGCGATAAAGTAACAGCCGGTCAAGTAATTGGCAAAAGTGGCCAAAATACATTAGATAAAGACATGGGCAATCATCTACATTTTGAACTATACATAAAAGGTGAAGTAGTAGATCCTCTAAACTATTTAGATAAACAAGTAGAAAAACAAGATAAAACAAATGAAACAGCAAAAACAGAAGAAAATACAAAAACAACAGATAATAATACCAATCAAGAAGAAGAGTAATCTTCTTTTTTTTCATAAAATTCAAATTATTATATATATTTTAATGAGGAGAGATTTTATGAATGAATCAATAAAAAAAAGAGTATTATTAGAAGCTAAAACTATTATAGAAACCCAAAAAACATTAAGAGATATGGAACAATTAGTTCAAGTAAGTAAAAGTACTATTCATAAAGATATGCAGCAAAGACTAATTGAATTAGATGAAGATTTATATGAACAAGTTCAAAATATTTTTGAAAATCATATAAAGATAAGACACATTCATGGAGGAGAGTCAACAAAGAAAAAATATATGAGTAAATTAAAGAAATTATAAACATAATAATAATAAAGGAGGAATAATAGTGTTAGCAAAAGATGTAGGAATTGATTTAGGAACAGCAAATATATTAATTTACGTTAAAGGCGAAGGAATTGTTTTAAATGAACCAAGTATTGTTGTAGTCGATACAAATGAAAATAAAGTAATAGCTATGGGTAATGAAGCAAAAGAAATGATAGGAAAAACTCCAGAAAATATTAAAGTAATTAAACCATTAAAAGATGGTGTTATAGCAGATTTTGAAATTACAGAATTAATGTTAAATAATTATATTAAAAGGGTTAAAGCAAAAAGTCTATTAACTCGACCTAGAGTTTTAATTTGCTGTCCTTCAAATATTACTGAAGTAGAAAAAAGCGCTATTATAGAAGCGGCAGAAAGAACTGGAGCAAGAAAGGTATTTATAGAAGAAGAACCAAAAGTTGCTGCCATAGGAGCAGGAATCAAGATAAAAAATCCAACTGGAAATATGGTAATAGATATAGGAGGGGGAACTACAGATATAGCAGTTTTATCAATGAATAATATTGTTATATCATCATCCTTAAGAATAGCAGGAAATACATTTGATCAAGATATAATTAATTATATAAGAGAAAAATATCAAGTTTTAATAGGTGAAAGAACAGCAGAAGACATTAAAATAAACTTTGCTAATGTTTATAAGCCAGATAAAAAGAAAGAGTTAATAGTAAAAGGTAGAAATTTAATAACAGGTCTTCCAATTACTATTACTATAAATCAAGAAGATACAGCTAAAGCTCTAGAGGATAGTATTAAAAAAATAGTAAGTGTTTCTATTAATGTCTTAGAAAATACTCCACCAGAATTAGCCGCCGATATTGTTGACAAAGGGGTAATATTAACGGGTGGCGGATCACTTTTAAAGGGCTTGCAAAAAGTATTGAAACAGAACTTAAAAATACCTGTCTTAATAGCTCAGTCCCCATTAACATGCGTAGTAGAAGGGACAAAGGTTCTCTTAGATGACATTAAGAGTATTAGTAAATGTGTTTAATGATTTTCATTTACTTGCTAAATAATAATAATTTGTTATAATTTATATAGAAGCGAGGATTAATATGAAAATAGAAGTATTAAATGCATTGAAAATAGTAATTACAACATTTATTTGTTCTGCTATTATCATGCCATTTATGATTAAAATAGCAAAACATGTTGGAGCCTTAGATGTTCCAAGAAGTGATGAAGGAAACAGGCATATTCATACAAAAACAACACCGTACTTTGGAGGATTAGGAGTATTTTTGAGTTTTTTACTTGGATATATGATTTTTGGAACACCAAGTATTAGAATGAATTCAATACTAATTGGAAGTTTTATCGTTATCTTAACAGGTATAACAGACGATATAGCACCAATAAAGTCTTGGCAGAAATTAATTGGTCATTTAATAGCGGCATCCGTTATAGTCTTTTACGGAAATATTACTTTAAACAATATCACAGCATTTGGATTTAATTTAGATTTTGGTATATTTGCATATCCACTTACAATATTCTTTATAGTAGCATGTGCTAATATAATTAATCTAATAGATGGTTTGGACGGTTTAAGTGGTGGCATCTGTTCTATTTTCTTTCTAACTATTGGAATAATAGGTTTATATCAGGGAAGAAGTGGCAGTTTAGTCATGATACTAACATTTATTATGTTGGGAGCAACCCTTGGTTTTCTACTTTATAATTTCCATAATGCTAAAATATTTGCTGGCGATTGTTCTACATTCCTAGGCTTTATAATTGCTATTATTTCACTATTAGAATTCAAAGGCCCAGCACTTACCTCATTCTTTGTTCCTATTACAATTTTAGCTATCCCAATCTTAGATACACTATTTGCTATTATAAGACGAACATTAAAGGGAAAACCAATCTTTTCAGCGGACAAGCAACATCTACACCACCAACTATTAGGGATGAATTTTTCTCCAACTGTAACAGTTATTATAATTTATGTGATAGATATTCTTTTCTCATTAGCGACAATCTTATTTATGATTCAAGACCATACTATTGGTATTATCATATATTTAGTGCTTTTTGTAGCAATGTTATGGTTTGTTTTTCACACAAGTATAATTTCTGATAAAAGTCCAAAATTAGTAAAATCAATAGAAGAAAAGATTAAATCCCCTAAAAAGAAAAGCAATGTTTCAACAAAACTTACAAAAGAAAATAAAAAAGATAATTCTCAGAATAAGCCTAAAAAAAGTAAGAATACTAAAGTAACTACTAAAAACAAAAGAAAGTAGTTACTTTTTTTATGAACTTTGATACCAATTTTTGGTAAATTATGGTAAAATCTTATATTATAAGGTGGGACGCTTAATATGTTGAACTTTGTTATTTGCGATGATAATAGAAATTTTTCCAAAATGATGAAAACCGAAATAGAAAATTTTATGATGAACTATGATCAAAAATATAAAATTTTTCATTTTGAAGGTTATGACGAAAGTTTTGAAGATTTTGTAAAAAAGGAAATTGGATTCAAAATATATTTTTTAGATATTAAGACAAAATGTAAGTCTGGGTTAGATGCTGCAAGAATTATAAGAGAAAAATATGATGATTGGGTTTCAATTATTGTAGTAGTCACATCTCATGAAGAGTATAGATATGAAGCTTTAGGAAATAGATTATACTTAATGGATTTTATTAATAAATTAAATGGTTGCCAGAAAACACTAAGAGAAGATTTAGAAAGAATATTAAATATTTATAACAAAAGACATAAGGCATTAAGTTTTGAGTATAATCATATTTTTCATAAAATCGAGTTTAGAGATATTGTTAATATAGAAAAAGAACAAGACAGTAAAAGATGCATAATAAGAACTACATATGGAACAATCTATATGCCAGGTACTTTAAATGATATTATCAGTAAACTTGACGACAGATTTCTCAAAGTACATAGAAGTTTAATTGTTAATAAAGATAAAATAGTTAAATATAATCCTAAACTAAATAAATTAGAATTTAATGATGGAAGTTTTACACATCTAATTTCAAGAAGAAAAAAGAAGGAGTTGATGAAGTGTGATTGATACAATAGTAAAAATCATATGTGCGATTATGTGTGGTTTTACAATAACGTATACAGCTAAAATTATATTAGATGGATCATTTTCTTTTAGAAGTTTAAGAAATATCTGCTTAATAATAATGATATCTATAGTAATATTTTTTTCATATCAAATTAACTATAATGCAGAGAGTATCTTATTAAAAATAGTTTTATGTGCTGTTTGCTTTAATTTTATGATAAAAGGTTCATTATATAAAATATTTATAGCATTACTTATAACATTAGCAATTATTTCGGTTTGTGATCTTGCAAACACAATAGTTTGGTTAAACTTCGTTAGTATCCAAGAAATGCGAGAAGTATGGTATTATAGTATATTATGTAATATAATTGTGTACATATTAACACTTATGACAATAAATAACAGCGCAATGAAAACAAAATTGAATACCTTTATAAATAATATTAATGATAAAAGTAAAATTTCAACTATATTCTTATTTACATTATCCATGATTGCAATTGTATATACTTTATATAATATAAGCATAAATTCAAGTAAAAATTCTAATTATTTTATTAATATTATAATAATGTTTAGCTATTGTCTAATTATGATAATTTTTTTACGCGAGCAAGGTGAATATAATGACCTAATCAATAAGTATGATTCTCTATTTGATTATTTTAAAGAAATAGAAGATAATGTAGATGAAATATCATTTGCTAATCATGAATACAAAAATCAATTAGCAGTAATAAAAGGATATATAGAGAATAATAAAAATAAAGAGGCTATAAAATATATAAATGATATAACAAATACAAATCGTGAAAAAGATAATATCATAATATCAGAATTAAAAAATATTCCCAACGGTGGTATTAAAGGGTTATTATATTACAAGGTAATTAGCTCAATTAATAAAAACATTACCCCAGTCTTAGATATTGATAAAAGTTGTGCAGAATATCTAAAAAAATTAACAGTAGATGAAAATAAAATAATATCAAAGGCTATAGGAGTATATATAGATAATGCAATTGATGCAACCAGCTTGACAACTAATAAAATTGTAAGTATAGAAATATATTTTATAAATAATGAAATAAATTTTGTAATTTCTAATCCCTTCTTACAAAATAATACAAATATATCGAAAATATCGCAAAAAGGATATACAACTAAAGGTAAAGGCCATGGAAATGGAATTTATTTAATTGACAAGATAATAAAAAAGACAGATTGGTTAAAGTCTGAAAGAAAAATTATTAATAATTACTATATTCAAAAATTAACTATAAAAAAAATTGGTTAATAAAAAACGTTTCTGAATTTGGAAACGTTTTTTTTATATAATTAGATTAATCGATAAGTGAACTAAGTGATTTTGGTTCATCAGATAGAAAGAAAATGCATCCCATACTTGCAGCACCTGTTAACATCATAGCTACAGCAGCAACAACACCTGCCAATTTCTTTTTCATATTTTTTCCTCCTTTTTATTTTTTATTACTAAAATATTAATTAAATTAATATTTAAGCCTGATTATAATTTCTATATGGTTGTTTAAATATTTTGTATGTTAATGGTAACACCATAATACTTTCAAGTATTAGTGAACAAATTAACATACTATTTATAGAATAATTATTAATATGAACTATTAATATAATATAAATTAAAGTTATTAAGATTGTAGAAAATTTACGGATCTTTCTTTTCTTTTTATTAGGCAAGGGCCTTTTAACCGTATCTGCTGGTGCGTATATTGCTAGTGGAACTAAACATATCATCCCAACACTTATAAGTAAAGTCTTACTAAATTCACCATACAGCATTATTACTGGAACACCAATAAATAATAATGTAGAAAATATTAGGCATTGATAACTCTTCCCAGCATGAAATCCAAACCCTGTAAACCGAATAATATTAAAAAATATTAATAACAGAATAAACTCTTTAATGATACCAAGTATTATTGCAATAAAAGTTATAATAATCAACTTAGTAACACTTAAATATATACCCTCTAAACCGTATCTCAATTTATCCAGTTCTTCATCATCATATGCATGATACTTTGTAATAAAGGATGTTGTTAATTTTAAATACCTATCCTTCATATAAACTCCTCTTTAATCTAACTAAATGGTATCACTTGTATTAAAAATTTTTTCTATATTCAGTAAAATGTCGAATTTTATCAAAATTTAGACTAAAAAATAAGAAAAAAAGATCTCTCTTACCGAAAAAGTATTAGAAATGACATTTAACGGAAATTCTAAAAAAATAATGCCATTTTTGATACACTAAATATGCGCACAAGCAAAGAGTTAGTTAACTGATTTAAAGAGAAGGTGAGGTGGCAGTATGGTAGGACGCGTTAAGTGGTTCAATAATGAAAAAGGTTATGGATTTATTGAGTACAAAGAAAATGAAGATGTATTCATCCATTATAGTACAATTCAAACTGATGGATATAAAACATTAACCGAAGGTCAATATGTTGAATTTGAATTAATTAGTACTCCTAAAGGATTTCAAGCACTAAATGTATGCCCAATTAAAGAACCAGCGACAACAAAGTAATCTATTTCCTTTATTATAGATATAGAATCGTCCCAGAACTAAAAATCTTTTATATCAAACCCAAATATTTATAATAAAGGGATGCCTAAATTGTCCTGTAAAACTACTACTAAAATAGTAGTTTTTTTTAACTTTGTATGTTAAAATATATATAAGGAGGATGATATTATGGAATTCATAATCAGAGGAGATAAAATAAAAGTAACTGATTCAATGAAAAACTACATAGAAGAGAAGTTAGGAAAACTAGAGAAGTATCTAAAAGATGGCGATTCAGTACGCGCAAATGTAGTAGTAAAGGTTAGAAATAAAACCCAAATTGTTGAAATTACAATACCATTAAAAACCATAATTTTACGTTCTGAAGAATCACAAGATGATTTTTACAAAGCTGTTGATAAAACAATCGATAAGCTAGAAAGACAATTAAGAAAAAATAAAACTAGACTTTCAAAACATAATAAGTCAAATAAAGAATTTATGATTATAGATGAAGAAGAAAGTATAGAAGAAGATGAAAGTATAGTTAAAAGAAAAACAATTGAAGTAAAGCCTATGAATGAAGAAGAAGCAATACTTCAAATGGAGCTATTAGGACATCAATTTTATATGTACTTAGATAGTGATAAAGAAAAATATTGTGTTGTTTATAAGAGAAAAGAAGGAGGATATGGAGTCCTTGAGTCTTAATAACATTAATATTTATATGTAAATTAAAAAAAGCCTAGAAAAATGGGCTTTTTTTTGGTAGAATAAATAGTTAAGGGAGATGTTTAGATGAGTATATTAAATAGATTATTCGATCATGAATATAAACAACTTAAAAAATTTCAAAAATTAGCAGATCAAATAGAGGCATTAGATGAAGAAACAAAAAAATTAACTGATACTGAACTTAGAGCCAAAACAGAAGAGTTCAAGAATCGTTTAAATAATGGAGAAACAGTTGATGATTTATTAGTAGAAGCTTTTGCAGTAGCTCGTGAAGCTTGTTTTAGAGTAATAGGAGAAAAACCCTTTTATGTTCAATTACTAGGAGCATGTGCCATTCACTTTGGTAATATTGCTGAAATGAAAACTGGTGAAGGAAAAACCTTAACAGCAGTTCTACCAGCTTACTTAAATGCCTTAACAGGAAAAGGTGTTCACATTATAACAGTAAATGAATATCTAGCACAACGTGATACAAACTGGATGGGTGAAATTCATCGTTTCTTAGGATTAACTGTAGGAGTTAACTTAAGAGATATGTCAGCAAAAGAAAAACAAGAACAATATAAATGTGATATTATGTATTCTACCAATAGTGAAATTGGATTTGACTATTTAAGAGATAACATGGTTGTTAATAAAGAAGAAAGAGTTCAAAGACCATTAAATTTTGCTATTATTGATGAGGTTGACTCTGTATTAATAGATGAAGCGCGTACACCATTAATAATATCAGGTGGAAAAATGACTAGTGCTAACCTATATATTGATGCTGATAGATTTGCCAAAACATTAAAAAAAGAAGAAGATTTCATTTATGATGAAAAAACCAAAAGTGTTAATTTAAATGAACAAGGTTCAGAAAAAGCAGAAAAAATGTTCCATGTTAAAAATTTATATGAAGTAGAAAATGCGACTTTAGTTCATTATATAAATCAAGCATTACGTGCTAATTATGCTATGAGTAAAGATGTAGATTATGTTGTACAAGATGATGAAATTGTTATAGTAGATCAATTCACTGGGCGTTTGATGAAAGGACGTGCTTATAGTGAGGGCCTACATCAAGCAATTGAGGCTAAAGAAGGAGTTACAATTAATCAAGAAACAAAAACACTAGCAACAATTACAATTCAAAATTTATTTAGAATGTATCAAAAGTTAGCAGGTATGACTGGTACAGCAAAAACAGAAGAAGAAGAATTTAGAAATATCTATAATATGTATGTTATCTGTATTCCAACAAATAAGGAAGTAATTCGTATAGACGCTCCAGACTTAGTATTTGCAACAAAGGCTGCTAAATATAAAGCCATAATTAACTTTGTAAAAGAAAGATATGAAGCAGGACAGCCAGTTCTAATAGGTACAATTGCCATAGAAACAAGTGAACTAATTAGTGATTTACTAACAAAGGCAAAAATACCACATGAAACATTAAATGCAAAGAATCATGCTCGCGAAGCAGAAATAATTTCTAAAATCGGACAACACAAATCTGTTACAATCGCAACAAACATGGCTGGACGTGGTACAGACATTAAGTTATCAGACGAAATAAAAGCTCTAGGTGGACTTTGCGTAGTTGGTACAGAAAGACATGAATCACGCCGTATTGATAATCAGTTAAGAGGGCGTTCTGGACGTCAAGGAGATCCAGGATATACACAATTCTTTGTATCTATGGAAGATGACCTAATGGTTCGTTTTGGTTCTGATAGAATTAAAACTATGATGCAAAACATGGGATTTGGTGATAATGCTATCCAAAGTAAAATTATTACTAACTCTTTAGGTACTGCCCAAGCAAGAGTTGAAGGTAACAACTTTGATATTCGTAAAAATATTCTACAATACGATGATGTTATGAATAATCAAAGAGAGATAATATATGAAAAAAGAAATAAAATATTAGACAGTGAATCTATTCATGAAGATATTTTAGATACATTCCGTCATCATATTGAGGACTTGGTTAATTCACATTTAGTAATTGATGGAGAAATTAATGACGACGACATTGATGAAATAACAGAATTTGCCAATGAAAACTTATTAGTTAAAGACATAAAAAAATCATCATTAAAGAATAAGAGCGCAGAAGATATTATAAATAAATTATACCAACAAGTTGTTGATGAATATCAAGAAAAAATATCAATTTTACCAGAAGAGGTAACTAACGAATTTGAAAAAGCTATTTCTCTACAGGTAATTGATAATTATTGGATGGAACATATCAATACAATGTCACATTTAAGAGAAGGAATATACTTACGTGGATATGCACAAGTTGATCCTTTACATGCATATACTATGGAAGGATTCGATATGTTTGATAAGATGTTACAAAATATTGATAAAGACACAACTGTATTCCTACTAAAAGCAGAAATAAGACAAAATATTGAAAGAAAACCAGCTGCAGAAACAAAAAAGATGAGCACCAACAAAGATGATTCATCAGATAAATCAAAAAAGAAACCAGCAAAATCTAAAAAAGTTGGTAGAAACGACCTTTGCCCATGTGGCTCTGGTAAAAAGTACAAACAATGTTGTGGTAAATAACTTATTTTATAAGGGTTTACGAGGTTTTGAAATGACAAAAAATATGTAAAAATTAATGAATTTTGCTAAAATGTTTGCAAATTGTTTGCAAAAATTTAAAAATTATGCAAACAAATAAAAAATAGTAATAAGTCGGTCAATTTGACAGGCTTATTTTTCGTTAAAAATATATTAATTTATCTGTTTAAAAGGATATTAGAGATGTTTATGGTATAATATATGTAGGAGTTGATGAGAGTGTCTAATAAAGATAAATATATTAACAATGCCATTAACAGATTTAGCGGTAATGCAAGAGATATATTATTAAAACAAATTGAGCTGTTTTACGATGTTGATAATCAAGTTACAAAAAACAGGTACAATATAGGTGATGATGTTAAGTTAAAAAAGGGAACATTTATTCATGGTATTTTTGGAGAATTAGAAAATTTTGATTTTACAATAGAAAATGGATTTATATCAACTGATTTTACTTCTGAGGCTAGACCTAATAAAATAAATAATAGTGTGGGTATGTGGAATATACAAGATGATATGATGTTAAAAGAATATATTAATCAGTATAGTGGATTTACAATTTCATACTCCATTGGTAGAGGTCCGGGTTCTAAAACAATTAGTAAGTTGATTCCATATCATAAGTTTGATGAGATTACTGAAGAAATAAATAATAATGATGAAATATGGTCTTATTGGGGTGAACAAACAAAAGAAGTAAGGTTTATTCCTAGTTTAGTTTCCAATAAAAGGCAAATAGCTTTTATATTAAATATGGATTCAGATTATGCTAAAAAACTTGCATACAATGATGTATGGAACTTAGATTTTGACAAAGAAACTGTAAAATCATTTTTAGATTATAGATATATTGAGAAGTTTATTAATGAAGATAGAATAAAAAGGGATGTAGTTACTACTGATAGAGAATCTGCAATTATGTTTGGTTTGCCTATAAACTTGGTAGAAGGTGTTTTTGTAGGTAGAAAGATAGAAAAAGATAATAAAGCTTTAAATTATATAAAATCCAAATTGCCTGATTGTTATGTCTGTAATTTAGATGGTAAAGTAATTGTTAGTAATAAATAGTTTATTAATAATTTAATTGTATGAAGGAGGTTTTAATGATAGAAGAATATAATGAAAAAGCATTTGAAAATATAAAACATTTTGATGAATTTGGGAATGAATATTGGGAAGCTAGAGAATTAATGCCATTATTAGAATATAGTAAATGGGAAAATTTTCATAAGGTTATTAAAAGAGCAATAATTGCTTGTGAAACTAGTAATAACAATATTAATGACCATTTTCCTGAATTCAGGAAAATGGTTGATATAGGTTCGAAAACAAAAAGAGAAACTATTGATTATCACTTATCAAGATATGCATGTTATTTAATTGTACAAAATGCAAATCCTAGAAAAAAATCAGTTGCTTTAGGACAAACTTACTTTGCTATTCAAACTAGAAAGCAAGAAATAACAGAATTGGAGTATTCAAAATTATCTGAAGATGAGAAAAGATTATATACTAGAATTCTTGTAAATAATAAAAACAAATATCTATTTAAGACTGCTAAAGAATCTGGTGTAGAAAATTTTGGCAAGTTTAATAACTTTGGATATAAAGGCTTATATAATGGAGAAACAGCTAAGCAAATTGCAAAAAGAAAAAATATAAAAGAAAATGAAGATATTCTTGATTATATGGGTAGTGAAGAATTGGGTGCTAATCTTTTCCGAATAACTCAGACAGAAGCAAAGTTAAAAAAAGATAATGTTGATAATGAGGAGGATGCTTGTATAACTCATTACAATGTAGGAAAAACAGTTAGAAAAGCAATTGAGGAATTAGGTGGAAATATGCCTGAAACATTACCAACACCAGAAAAATCTATAAAAGAGTTAGAAAGTGAAGAATTATTAAAAATTGGAAATAAATAATAATTGTAGAGTAAAATATGATATAATTTTTATGGAGAACGAATGCAAACAATGATAACATTGTTTGCAATTTGTTTGCAATAGAGAAATATTTATAATAACAAAAATACTATAAATATTATAAATATAGTAGATTACCAAGATGGTAAAGCCTTGAAATATCAATAATATTATAAATATTATAAGTATTATAAATATGGGAGTTCCTACAACATGCGGAAGCGGTAAGAAATATAAACAATGTTGTGGAAAGTAGTTAAAAGCCTTGAAATAAAGGCTTTTTTATACATAAAATTAGGCAATATTATTTAGATACGTTACTAAATACGTTGCGAGAAAGTATCTAAAACGTATCTAGAAACAAAAATGAATAAGAAAAACATAGTATTTTCAATGCTTTTTAGGGGTTTGGAACATTGCCATAGTGATAATGGTAAAAATGATATAATTATAATTAAAGGTGATAGTGATGAATGAATATTGTATGTTAGAAACAGCAAATGATAATTATGAGGAAATAAAATAAATGGATGAAGATAGATTAAGACATTCAATTGCAGTAGCTAGAAAAATGGTAGAGATTGCAAAAAGTAAAAATTTGAGTGATGAAGATATTAAAAATTGCTTTATTATAGGATACAATCATGATATAGGGTATGAATTTACTAAAAATGGAAATAATCATAATACAATTGGCGGAGAAATTTTGAGGAATAACTTTAAACATTGGAGAGAGATTTATTATCATGGCGAAATAAATGTAGAATATAAATCTCTATATTTAGATATTTTAAATCAGGCAGACATGCAAATAGATAAATATGGTAATGATGTTGGTTATGACAAAAGGTTAGAAGATATTAAAAGTAGATATGGAGAAGATTCCGAAGTTTATAATAAATGTTGTAAAATAGTTGATAAAATTAGGAGATAGTAATGGTAAGTATAATAATAGGGAATATAATTGCACTCATTGCTTCAATATTAATGGTATACTCTGGTATGCTAAAACAAAAGAAAAAAATATTATACTTTCAGACAGTACAAATAGGAATGTCAGTAATTAGTAATATCATTTTAGGCGGTATAACCGGAGCTATAATAAATGCACTAAGTATGATTAGAAATATACTATGTTATAAAAACAAATTAGGATTAAAAGAAAAAATAATCATAACAATTTTAGCAATAATTTTAACTTTTAAATTTAATAATTTGGGATATATTGGATTATTACCGCTAATTAGTACAGTTTCATATATATGGTTAATGAATATAAAAGATGTAAGAAAATTTAAATTGTTAATTATTTTTACAATGCTTATGTGGCTTATATATGATGTAGTGATAAAATCATATACATCAGCAATATTTGATTTTATGAATATCATTGCAAATATGTTAACATTATTGCAAATTAAATTAGTTAAAAAGGTTAAAAACTATCGATAAAAATGGCTTTGAAATAGTGGATGAATATATAATAACGGACACATTAGGTAATAAAGAAAAAATGATAGTTCTATTAAATATACCCAATAGATGGACTTTTGGAATTGATGTAGACAGATTAGTTAATCTTGTATTAGATGGTAAAAAGACAGCTACTACATGTTTATATGAACTGGATAATGTTTCAAAAGTTGGGGATATATCTATATTGACAGATTCAAAAGATAGCAATATATGTTTTATAAAGACAATTAGTGTTGTTATTACTGAATTTAAAAATATTACATGGGATTTAGCAAAATTAGAGGGCGAGAATAAATCATTAAATGAATGGAAAGAAACCCATATGAATTATTTTAATAAAATAGATCCTAATTTTAATTAAAATACTAAAGTAATATTTGAAGTATTTGAGGTGATTAAAAATTGCAAGTAATAGAATATGAAGCTAAATATCTAGAAGATGTTAAAGACTTATTAGTTGAACTTGAAGAATATATCGTATCAATAGATAAAGATCATTTGGATCAAGTTCATCCTGAGTATCGAGAGAAAATGGCAATTATAGATTTAGCTGAAGTTAACAAGAATAATGGTAAATGTTATTTGGCAGTAGAAAATAATAAAGCAATTGGCTTAATCATGGGTTGCATATTTCCTTATGATGAATATGATTATCTAGACTATAAATGTCCAAAAAGAGGAGAAATTACAGAGTTGATCGTTACAAATAAAATTAGAAGTAAAGGCATAGGAAAAGAACTAATAAATAAAATGGAAGAATACTTTAAATCCGTTGAATGTGAATATGTAATAGTTGATGTATTTGCCTATAATGAAATAGGTAAAAAGTTTTATAATAAAAAAGATTATCATACAAGAATGGAAACAATGATAAAGAAAATATATTGAAAGGAAATAAACAATATGAAACATGAAATGAAATTAAATAATGGCCCGTTTGAGCGAATAAAAAATGGCACAAAAACTATAGAGTTAAGATTAAATGATGAGAAAAGACAATTGCTAAAAATTAAGGATTTAATAGAATTTACTAATAGAACTAATAACGAAAAAATGTTAGTTGAAATCGAGAACTTATATCATTATCCATCTTTTGAAGAATTATATAAAAATTTTGATAAGGTGGCAATGGGTTATGATGAAGATGATATAGCTGATCCAAAAGATATGGAAGAATATTATTCTCCAAAAGAACAATCTAAATATGGTGTATTAGGTATTAAAATTAAAAAAATGTAATTTTATTAAAAATAGTAAAATATGCCAAGTTGGGTGTGGACCAAAACATAATAAGAAATTAAAAAAGGCTTAGTAAAATAAGGAAAAACTAAGTCTTTTCATTTTGTTAAAAACAATGATTTTATATTCTGGATCCACTTGTAGAGCCACTCTGCTAGAGATTAGCTGGAATAAACTAAAACATAAAGGTAATAATATTCCATATCTATTTTTTTAATAGTTATAAATAATTTATCCACATTTTTGTGGAAATTTTGAAAAATAAGTTATCCGCAATATTATGAAAAAATCCACTATGTATTAATTAGCGGATTTTTTTAAAGCATTTACAAAGAAAAAGTATTTATGAATTTAGATCATAATATAGTAGATGATAAATAAAATATAAGTTTAGATTTAATATAAAAAAACAAGAATTGATTTTCTTGTTTTAAACTATTTTACTATTATCTTATTATTATTTTTAAATTTGATATTATCAACATCGGATTTAATTAATTGTTTACCAATATTTGGTTCATAATACATATAGTAATTATCTTTAGTATCATCTAACGAGTTATGATAAAAGGTAACTTCATTAATGGCATAGTATGGATTTAAACGACGATTTAATTCAGCAATTTTAATTTCTTCTGCTAAAACTAAATTACCTATTTTTTCACTACTTATTAAGCCTTTCTTAATCTGTTCTAAAATAGCAATATTCTCATTTTTATTTAAGTATTCATAATATCTATCATAAACTAGTTCTTCTAAGTATTTAATATAATCTGATGGAGCTTTAAAGTATTTTCTTTTTAAGATATTTTGTTTATATGAAAATAAATCAGCATATACGGTTTGCATCACGATGTTTCCACGAACTTGTGCTGGAAGGGCTTTTATAAACTTATAATAGTAGGCAAAGATTTCATATCCGTCCATATTATTTGGTATTTCTAGTTTATATAAATATTTTCTTGCTGCCTCTAGAAATTTTAATAGTTCTTTTTGGTCATTAAATCTGCGATATCTTTGATGAAAAAGTTCATTAGAATCAAGTAATTTATTTACTAAATATCCACCAGCAGAGTCTATATAACCTAAACTAATATCCAAATCTTCATTGTCTCTTCTATATTCATATATTTCTTTGGCAATTTTAATAGTGTCTTTAGTTTGATAACAACTAAAAACTTGACTTAGCTTTAAACCACTATATTTTTGGGGTAATATGTAGAATCCAGTTGTTTCACTTATTGATTTAGCATTACTAAGATCAATGGAATTTCCAATGTAATCAGTTGCATCAGCAATAATTATTTCACCATTATGTAAATCAGTTTCACACCATCTATGATCCTGATTATCAAATTGCATTATTTTAGTTTCAATTCCAAAATAGTTTAGAATATATGCATATAGCTCTGACCACTGGCTACATACAACATATGAAAATAATTTAGCGTTTTTTACATCAATGGGAGTATTAACGATAATTTTTTTCTGTTCAGGAGGAACTAAAGTATATGAAATATCATAGTATAGGTTACGAGCTAACTCAATATATACACATCTGGCGATTAATTTTGGGTCAGTTAATCTTTTAGATTTAACTTTATTAATTACATAATCAGTCAAGCTGTCAGTAACTAGATCCATAGGGATTTTGCTATCTTTAGGATTCTTTTCAGTATTTCTACTTATAATTAATTTTAACTTGTTTTCAATATCCCTAATTATTTTATCAAAGCCATCTTTATCGATAGTTTTTAACCTTTTTAAGTAATTTTCAGCCATTAATGTTTGATTTGATAAATCATTTCCATGATTTGAATCTACATTACATGCATAAATAAAATCTAGCATTTTTTTTAACTCTAATTCAATTTTCATAATTTATCTCCCCCTTTAATTACGCGTATTATAACACTTTTGTTCGCTTTTGTCAAATAAAAAAGAGCACAACTTGTGCTCATCTATATACAGAGGATCTTCACACTTATTAGTGAACCTTCCTCATTTATATATTATGCAGTAAAATACAAATTATACATAAATTATATGTTGTTTATATTTTTAAAATATGTATATAATAATACTAGAAAGTTGGGATAAAATGGAAAAAAGTGAATTGAAAAGAGAATTAACCAAGATAAATGATGAAGTAAAAGATTTATGGAGGTCACTTTGACATTGATCAGAAAAAGGAAGAAATAAAAGAAAGAGATACTAAAATAAATGAATCGACCTTTTGGCAAGATCAAAAGAAGGCAGAACAATTCATCAAAGAAACATCAGAGATAAAAAACACTGTTAATTCTTTAGAAAGTTTAAAAAAAGATATAGACAATACCATTGAATTATTAAATCTTCTTGAATTGGAAAGTGATGAAGAGTTAGAAAAACAAATTAATACTGACTTCGAAACATTAAGAAGAAGAACTGAAGAGTTAAAATTACTTCTTCTTTTGAATGGTCCATATGATAAAAATGATTGTATTCTAGAAATTCATAGTGGCGCTGGTGGAACAGAAGCTTGCGATTGGGCAGATATGTTATATAGAATGTATACTAGATACTGTGAAAAAAAAGGCTTTAAATTAGTTGTATTAGATGTTCAAGCAGGAGAAGAGGCAGGAATAAAAAGTTGTTCGATTGAGGTAAAAGGTCACAATGCCTATGGTTATTTAAAAAATGAAAAAGGCGTTCATAGGCTAGTAAGACTCTCTCCATTTGATTCAAATAATAGACGCCATACATCCTTTGCATCTGTTGAAGTAACTCCTAAAATAGATAATAATATTTCCATTGACATAAATGAAAAAGACCTAAAAATAGATGTTTATCGCTCTAGCGGATGTGGTGGACAGGGTGTAAACACCACAGACTCCGCAGTTAGAATTACTCATTTACCAACAAAAATAGTTGTTACATGTCAAAATGAAAGAAGTCAAATTCAAAATAAAGAAACCGCAATGAACGTTTTAAAAAGCAAGTTGTTATTATTAGAAGAAGAAAAAAAGAAAAAAGAATTAGATAATCTAAGAGGGCAAAGTTCAAATATAGAATTTGGTTCCCAGATTAGAAGTTATGTTATGCATCCATATTCAATGGTAAAAGATCATAGAACAAATGCAGAAACAAGTAATGTATCAAAAGTACTAGATGGCGACATAGATATTTTTATAGAAAGTAATTTAAAAAGGGGAAAATAAAATGAAAAATACTACTACCAGCGAAGTAATTAAAAAGATATATTCAAAGAAAAAGATAAAAAGATTTATTGAATTATGTCTTGGTGCTCTTTTAGTAGCGCTATCATTTAACATCTTTTGTCTTCCTAATAATTTAGTATCTGGTGGTATAAGCGGTTTATCAATTATTACTGAAAGTTTATTTAATTTAACTCCTTCCGTTGTAATATTAGTAATTGATATGCTCTTAGTAGTATTAAGTTATTTTTTACTAGGCAAAGAAAAGACCTTTTATTCTCTAATCGGGAGTCTTTTATTTCCCCTTTTTGTTCAATTAACCACACCTGTGACTCAATATATATCACTTGGTGAAATTCCAACTCTTCTTGCTACTATATTCGCAGGTATAATTCAAGGTGCTGGAGCAGGACTAATTTATAAAGCAGGTTACACATTGGGAGGTACCGATATTATTAATCAAATGCTATCAAAATACTTTAAAATGAGTTTAGGAAACGCCATGTACTTTAGTGATGGGATAATTATTCTTTTAAGTGGTATAATTTTTGGTTTAAACAAAATTATGTATGGAATAATACTGTTATATATAATTAGTTACATTACCGATAAGGTAATAATAGGTGTATCTGAAAGTAAGGCTTTCTATATCATTACCAAAAACCCAAAAGAAATAAAAAACTATATTATTAACGATTTACATCACAGTGTTACAGAGTTCAAGGCAGAAGGCGGTTATTCTGAAAAACAAGAATATGTATTGATGACAGTCCTACCAACCAAAGAATACTTTAAATTTAAAGATGGTATTATGCAAATAGATAATGAAACATTTTTTGTAGTAACAGATGCTTATGAAGTTGTAGGAGGACAATAATGAAAAACAAAAAGATAAAAAAAGAAGTTCTCAAGAGTTCAAATCAAAGTATCCAAAAAAGATACCTTCAAATGATTATTTCCCTTTTCTTTTCAGCAATAATATATAACTTTTTAATAGAGCCCTCCAGAATTACAACCGGCGGTGTCAACGGGATAGCGCTTATTCTAAAATACATTAGTCATATAACTCCCGCTATAACAATATTTATTGTTTCAGCTATACTACTAGTTTTTAGTTATATATTTCTAGGCAAAGAAAGAACCAAAGGAACGCTCGTCGCAACAATTGTTTATCCTTTATTTGTTTACCTAACTAACTTTCTTTCCCCACTAATTCAAATTGATATGAATGATCTTTTAGTAATTTCAATCTTTATTGGATTCGCTGGAGGAGTTTGTAATGGCCTACTTTATAAAACTGGCTTTAGTAATGGCGGACTTCCTATAATTAGTCAAATAATATATGATAAGTTTAAAATCCCAATTGGTAAAACTAATTTTGTCATTAATACAATTATCGTTTTAATAGGAGGATACTACTTCGGAATTACAATGATTATGTATGCCGTTATAATTAATTATATAAATAGTCTTGTTGTCGATAAAATATTATTGGGTGTTTCTAAAAATAAATCAATATATATTGTGACAGATGAAGCTGAAAAAATAAAGCAATTTATTATGGAAGAAATGAATCATACTGTTACAGTATTTGATGTTGAAGGAGCCTATACTAATACCAAAAGGGAAATACTACTAACAGTAATTCCAAGTAAGGAATACTTTGAGATAACAGAAAGCATTAAATTACTTGATCCTAACATATTTTATGTTGTAAGTGATGCTTATGAAGTTAAAGGTGCTAAATAAGGAATAACTAAGTTATTCTTTTCTTTTGCCAATATTTTCAAAAAACTTATCATATCTTTTCTTGTCGAAAAAAGTATGTTATAATCTAAATACTAAGGTGGTAGATAAAGTGGATATTATACGTTTAAAAAATGTTAAAAAACAATATAAAAATGGTGTTACCGCTATTCATGACTTAAATCTTTCTATTGAAAAGGGCTCATTTGTCTTTGTTATAGGAGATAGTGGAAGTGGTAAAAGTACATTGATGAAGTTGCTATATAGAGAAGAAAAACCTACAAGTGGTCAAATTGTTGTAGGAGGCATTAATGTTGCTAAATTACGAAATAATAAAGTTTATAAACTTCGAAGAAAATTAGGAATTGTCTTCCAAGATTATAGATTGCTTCCTAAATTAACGGTTTATGAAAATGTCGCTTTTGCAATGGAGGTTATAGGTGCCACAAAACAAACTATTAGGATAAAAGTTTTAAAAGCCTTGGAAGTTGTAGGATTAAAAAACAAAGTACATAATTATCCTAGTCAGTTATCTGGTGGTGAACAACAAAGAGTTGCGATAGCTAGAGCCATTGTTAATAATCCTAAAATGCTATTATGCGATGAGCCTACAGGTAACCTAGATCCAACAATGAGTATGGAAATAATGAATGTTCTTGATGATATTAATAAGACTTGGGGAACAACAATAATAGTTGTAACTCATGATAAAGCCATTGTTAATAAGATGAAGAAACAAGTTATTACTCTAAAAGAGGGAAGATTAGTAAATAATAAAGAGAAAGGAACATATGATAATGAAGTTGCTTAGAATGTTAGGAAGAAGCATCAGAGATGCTTTTAAAAGTGTTTTCCGTAATTTTAGTCTTTCACTAGCTTCAATATCATGTATTGCAATTACACTGATTATAGTAGCTGTTTCAATAGTAGTTTCCTTTAATGTTGAAAATTTTACACAAGAGATTGAAAGAGATTTAACCATAGTTGTATTTGTAGATAATGATGCTACACAAGAAGAAGTAAATAATGTAAAACAAGAATTAGAAAAAATTAATGAAATTAACAAAAAAGAAATAGTTTATAAAGATAAAAATAGTATTAAAAATGATATGGCCAAAGAATCAGAGGTTTTTAACACAGTCATGGCTGAATGGGATGAAAAAGATAATCCATTAAAAGATACCTTCCAAGTAAAAGTCAAAAATGCCGAAAAGATAGGTGTTACTGCTGATAAAATTAAAAAGATAAAAAAAGTATCCGTAGTTAGATATGGTGAAGGAATGGTTGAAAAGATGATTTCATCTTTCGAGACTATCAAAAAAATCACTTATATTGCAGTAATCGCTTTAATTTTAGTTACTATATTCCTAATAATTAATACAATAAAGCTAACAATCTTTTCTAGAAAAAGAGAAATTAGCATCATGCGTCTAGTTGGTGCCAGTAACTTTACTATAAAAACTCCATTTATTATTGAAGGAATGATTTTAGGAATGATTGGCTCACTATTACCAATAGGTCTTATTATATTTGGTTATCCAGCCCTTTATGATAAATTAGGAGGATATGTCTTCTCACCACTAGTAAAATTAATCGGCAGTGCTTCATTTGTTTATAACACATCATTAATAGTTCTAGTAATAGGTATTATTGTTGGAATGATAGGTAGTGCAAGTGCTGTTAGAAAATATTTAAAAGTTTAATAACTAGAAAAGGAGTTTATATGAAAAAAATTAGAATGATAGTATGTTTTCTTATAATAATTTGCCTAGTTATAACAACCAAAAATGTTCATGCTGTAACATTAAAAGAATATGAAGACAAAGTAGCTCAATACACAGCAGAATTAAAGGAAAAAGAAGCAAAAAAAGCCAAGAGTGAAGCAGAAGTTGCAGAGGTTAAGAAAAATATTCAAAACATTGAAAATCAAATTAGTCAAACCGAAAAGGAAATAAGTAACCTACAAGCAGAAATTGAAAAAAGCAACCAAGAAATCATTAAGAAAAGTACAGAAAGTAAAAAGGTTATGGAATACTATCAAATAGCCAATGGTAACAATGCGTATTTAGAATATGCTTTTGGAGCAGAGACTATAACTGATATGATTTATCGTATGTCGATTGTTGAACAATTAACTGAATACAATGATAAAATCATGAAAGAATTAAAACAGTTAATTGCCGAAAATAATAAAAAGAAAACTCAACTTTCCAGTAAAAAAGAGGAATTAAAAACATTAAAAACTCAACTTGAAAGTGAAAAAGAAAGAATAGAACAAGAAATAAAATCAATAGAAGGAATTATACCATCAGTACAGGGACAAATTAACCTATATCAATCTAGAGTTAACTATTATAAGAAAAAAGGTTGTAAGTCAAGTGATGTCATAGGGGTTACTTGTGATGTTCCTAAAAAAGTAACTACAGGAGGAAACAGAAATAATAACGGATCAAATGTTGGAACAGGACCACTTATTAATGGTTCATTCCGTTTCCCAGTAGATGGTGGCTCTATTAGCTGGGGCTATGGTGGAGCTCATAAGGGAATTGATATTACTAAAAACAGAACATGTGGAGCACAAATTCACCCTATAGCGGCAGGAAGAGTTTACTATGTTGGAAATACACTAGATGTATATGGTGCATATATGGTTATTATTGTTCATAATATTAACGGACGCCTAGCCTTCTCACAATACGCTCATGTTCAGTCAAACATTCCTGTTGGTGTTGGACAGGATGTTGATATTAATTCAACAATCGCTTACATGGGAACAACAGGTTACTCCACAGGATGTCACTTACATTTGGAAACATCATGGGATAAAGGTTGGGGATATAACGCAAGTTATAGTCAATATATAAAACATATAGTAAGTCCATATAGTATTGGTGTACCAAAACCATAAAGAATCATTATTGATTCTTTTTTAAATTTACATTTATTTGCTAGCATGTTATACTTGTACTATAAAAATATGAGGTGTAAATATGAAAAAAAATATCACATTAGTAATAATTATAATTGCTGCAGTTGCTGCTATCTTGGTTTCTGCAATAAATATTAAAGGTTTTTCTGTAACAGAATCATCTAAAAAATTTAAACAAGAATATGAGTCAATCAATGATAAAGTAAGTGAAAAAAGTAGTAAAAAGAATAGAAGTGTAAATATACCAGAAAATAACCCAATGGAATATATAACAGCTGAAAAACTTGCTAAAAAAATAGATAATAAAGAATCCTTTGTTGCGTATTTTGGTTTTTCAGAATGCCCATGGTGTAGAAGTGTTATAGAAGAATTAATTACAACAGCACAAGAAGAAAATATAAGAAAAATATATTATGTAGACGTAAAAGAAATAAGGGATACTTATATCCTAAATGAAAATAACGAACCTCAAAAAGAAAAGGATGGTTCAAAGGGTTATAATTCCTTAATTAAAAAATTATCAAATGTGTTAAATGAATATACCCTTACAACAGATGATAATAAAACAGTTAATGTCGGAGAAAAAAGAATATATGCTCCTAATATTGTTGCGGTAGTAAATGGTGAAGCTAAAATACTTGAAACCTGTATCAGTACTAAGGAAACTAATCCGTATATGAAATTAACAAAAGAAATGAAATCTGATAGTAAAAAAGCCTTCAAAAAGGTATTTAAATATATAAATAAGTAGAGCAGTAAGCAGTTATATTACTAAAATAATATACATAATATTAACTATCATATAGGAGAAAACTAATGGAACTGTGGCTAATTGAATTTATTAATAAATATGGTTATTTTGCAATTTGCTTTTTAATAGCTTTTGAAAATATATTTCCTCCAATACCATCGGAAATAATCTTAACATTTGGCGGATTTATGACTCATAGTTCTAATTTAGAGATTCCCCTAGTAATTATTTTTAGTACAATTGGAAGTCTAATTGGTGCCTTAGTTTTATATTTTGTTGGCAGTATCTTTAATAAGGACAAAATAATTAAACTATTGTCTACAAAAGTAGGTAGATCATTACATATCAAGGAAAAGGATATAAAAAAGGCTGATAATTGGTTTACCGAAAAAGGCTATATCACAGTATTTGTCTGCAGATTTATACCAATTGTTCGTAGCTTAATATCAATTCCCGCAGGAATGAATAAAATGTCCCTAACTAAATTTATTATATATACAATATCCGGTACCATAATCTGGAACAGTGTATTAATATGCTTAGGCAGATTAATGGGAAAAAACTGGATACTAATAGTCGAATATATGAATAAATTTTCCTATTTAATTTTATTTATTATTATAAGCCATTCATATTATTAACTGAAAGGATTAATATTATGAAAATATGTGTATATGCGATTAGTAAAAATGAAAGTAAATTCGTGGATAGATGGGTTGACTCTATGAGTGAAGCCGATGATATCTATGTTTTAGATACTGGATCAACAGATGATACTGTGGAAAAACTAAAAAAGAGAGACGTAAAAGTGAGTGAGGAGATAATCACCCCTTGGCGTTTTGATGTTGCAAGAAATAAGTCCCTAAATTTATTACCTGATGATGTTGATATTTGTGTTTGTACAGATTTGGATGAAGTTTTTAATAAGGGTTGGCGAAAAGAATTAGAAAAAAATTGGACTCAAGAAACTACACGTTTATCATACATATACAATTGGAGCCTAGATAGTGATAATAAACCTATTGTAACTTTTTACCTTAACAAAATTCACACTCGTAATGATTATAAGTGGACTCATCCTGTGCATGAAGTCTTAACATATATAGGAAAAAATATAGAAAGAGAAACAACAGTTGACGAAGTGACACTAAACCACTATCCTGACAAGAACAAATCCCGCTCAAGTTATTTACCTCTTTTAGAACTTTCTGTTAAGGAAGACCCTGAAGATGATAGAAACGTGCATTATTTAGGAAGAGAATATATGTATTATGGTAGATGGAACGATTGTATTGATACATTAATAAAGCACTTACACCTAAAAAGTGCAGTATGGAAAGATGAAAGATCAGCCTCAATGAGATTTATAGCTAGATCATATACTCATCTCAAAAGATATGATGAAGCAAAAATGTGGTTAGATAAGGCTATAGAGGAGGCCCCATATTTAAGAGATCCCTATGTTGAAAGAGCTATGTTGGAGTATGAGTTAAAAAATTATGATGAAGTTATAGTTCTTTGTAACAAGGCCCTAACCATAAAATCTCATCTAAAAACATATATTAATGAAACATTTAGCTGGGATTCTACAATCTATGACCTACTTTCCATAGCTTATTATTATAAAAATGACATACAATCGTCCCTAAAAAATGTTTTAATAGCACTCAAAATGGAACCAAATAACGAAAGACTTCAAAATAATAGAAAGATAATTGAAGAAAAAATTCAGTTATAATAATGGATTGATAATATCGGACGGAGTAATACTTCGTTCTTTTTTGTTCAAATAGGCAACATATAATAAGACAAGGGCACTAATTATAGTCAAAATATTTGTTCCTAATATCAAAAAACTTTTATATTGAGCCCTACTGCCAACCTCTTCCTCTTTGTAGGACATATATGATATATATAAAGTAAGTATTACTACTATTAATACTGCAATACGATTATAAAATGATAAATTTAGTGCCTGCTGCTCCGAAAATAAATTATCTCTCTTCGTAACAGTAAGCTTTTCATTATAAATTATAATTAAAGAAATAATCGATGTAATAATGAACGTAGTTGTCGCTATTAATTGTAAATCTAAAAGTAAAGTATCATTGTTATCATTTGTCATAGTATAATAATCAGCAAACTATAATTAATGCTTATCCTTTCATAAAATTATATTCATAACTCTTAATTATATTTAAATAAAAATATCCACAGAATTGTGGATAAATTACTTTACACGTGTATAAAAATAAATTCTAAAAAATACATTAAAAAATTAAATGCGTGGTACAATAATTATAGAATAGAATGGAGATGGGAATATGGAATTTAATTTTAAAGGAAAAAAGGCAATAGTGACTGGAGGAGGTAGTGGATTAGGAAGAGAATGTGCCCTACTTTTTGCTAAAGGAGGAGCAGATGTTTTAATTGCAGATCTTTTACCAGAAAGATGTGACACAGTAGCAGAAGAGATTAGAAATCTAGGTGTTAATACCATTGCTTATCCAATTGATGTGTGTGATTATAGTCAAATGGAAGCAATGTATAAAAAAGCCCTAGAAGAATGGGGCCGAGTTGATTTCGTTGTAAATAGTGCGGGTGTATGTCTTACTGAAGAATTAACAAAACAAAGTCTAAAAGATATTAACTTGTCTATTGATGTTAATATTAAAGGAACTGTTTATTCTTGTCGCGAAGCTCTAAAAATAATGAGACCCCAAAAATATGGAAAAATAGTTAATATGTCATCAATTGCAGCTAAATCTTGTGCTGGAGGATTTAGTGTTTATAGCGCAACAAAGGCCGCCGTTCTAGCCTTAACTGCCTCTTTAGGAAGAGAAGCAGCCTTAGATAATGTTAATGTAAACTGTATTTGTCCAGGAATTATTAAAACTAGTATGTGGGAAGATATTTTAGATCAAATCGCTGGTCAAGATCAAGAAACACGTGATAAAGTTTGGGCTGAATGGAATAAAGGCACTCCAAATGGAAAACCACAAGACCCAATTGACATTGCCTATATGACAGCATTCCTTTGCACAGATGAGGCAAGATATATAACATGCCAAAATATTGGTGTTGATGGAGGATATACATTCTAATATCAGTTAATAGCCACTAACCCAAATTTAGATATATTAATTAATATTTAATTAGTATCATCATAAAATTATATGGGAGGTGACTATGAACGAATTAAAAAATACTGCTACTGCAGTTGGAAATTATAATAATATTTCAACAACACTCGTATCAAACATAGCAACAGTAAACATTGTAGATGGTCTTTCTTTAGTTAAATCGGCGGATAAAACCAATTGGAATAGTGGCGACTTAATGTATACTATAACAATTAATAATGAAACTGAAAACAACTATGAAAAACCTGTAATTACCGATATAATTGATACCAGTTTAGTTACTTTTATTGATGGTAGTGTAACAATAGATGGAACTAAAGCAACATCTTCTGAATATAAGTATGATGAACAAACCCATACATTAACCGTTAATTTGGATACTATAACACCCTCATCAAGCTCTACACTTACATTTCTTGTTAAGAAAAAATCATAATAAATTTTTCATTTTAAAAAGTAACTGTACATTGGAATGTAATGATGTAGAGTTGATTGAGAGTAATTATGTAACAGTTGTGAGTCCAGAACCTAGAATAAGAGCAGACGAATATTGGTGTGGAGCACCGCACTGGAGAGATTAAGAATCACTAACATGCAGTGATTTTTTCTTTTTATATTAATATTAGTAAACAAGAACAGTTTATAACCAGTCCTCAGTTGATGATAACTTAACTTAAATTTACTGAATATTGTATTTCTTTATTAGTATACTCATATCTGAAAAATCAATATCAGCACTAGCATCATTTTCTATTTCAGTTTTAAGTTGTAATTCAATAGAGGTTGTTGTTTCTAATAAATCAATCTTTGAAAAAAACATTTCAGCAATATTACCATTTTTAGTTCACAGATAAAATTATCTACCTTTTTATCGCTTGTTACATCATATAAATAAAATGACGCTCCTACTGTAGATGTAACACCAGATATTTTACAACATATAGTTATTTCATAAATTCCAGCACTTTGAATACTAATGTTTTTTGTATCCTTAATTATAAAATATTCATTATTATTAGGCACAACTTTTTTCGTTCCTATCATAGCGCTCCCTGAAACAGTAGTTTCGGGAAAACTTCCAAAACATAAAGCATTATATAGAGCTAGTTCGCTTGAGCCAGGTTCACCTTTATCACATTTTGGTCCAACATCTCCCTTTTATCCCTTAGGTATATAAAAAGTAAGATGATGAATATTTCTATCAAAATCATCTTGTACCTGAGCTTCCTCGTTAGGCTCAACAGTTTCTGTTCCATCTATAGTAATTACTTCACTTATTCCAATTTCACCAGGAAAACCTCTAGGCCCAGTATGTCCTATTTCTCCTTGTAACCCTTGAATTCCTGCATCACCTTGGGGCACTAGAATGTAGTTTATACCCAAAATAACCTTAAGGTATAAATTCTAAGCAGAATACAAATTCCAATCAATCTATATTTGAATAAACGTTTTGTAAATAATATTCTTTACTTACTTTTGATAAATCAAAATATTCATTTATTTTTAATGTTGTCAAGTATATATTGTTTAAACTCATTTAAATCAATTGACTCTGTATTATCACAAATATGTCCATTTTGAGATGAATTTCCTCTATACTGTAAATATTCTTTATTACCAGCTTTAACTTTAGCATTATCCGATATAGTAACCATATTTTCTAATAAAGTATCTTCTTTAGAATTAATAATACCAATTGCATTTAATAATCCACAACAAGCAAATAAAACTGCCGATATAATTGTAATAATTAAAAAGATTGCAAATGCAACAGCACAATATTTTATTATTTTTTGAGCAGTTGTCATTTAATTTCTACACCACCAAACATACAAGAAGCATTAATATAAATAGTATATGAATTATCATCTACATTACATTTTTTATTATTTGATACGCCACCAAATATTGAATTTGACTTTATTTTTACCTTACAATTATCAGGAATATAAATATCGATTCCACCAAAAATACTACTTGTATTTATAACAATATCTTCACTTATAATAGCCTTTCTTAGATCTAATTTTATTCCACCAAATATTGCGTTCAAATTAGATCCTTTAAATTCTTCACCATCAAAATTCAAATTTTGACCAGAAAATGTAGCAGTATAACCATCGTTAGAACTTAGATTTTCATTTAATTTTTTTATTTTCTCATTTACTTCTTTATTGATGTTATTCTTAAAAATAAGAGATAATCCAATAATTACAAAAATTAATGGTAAAATAAGTTTCCATATTAATTTAAAGTCAAATAACCCTCTACATGCAAATAACATAATCAATCCTATTATTAAACCAATAAGATTTCCTATTTTATCGTTATCAGTCACTAACCCAATAAATGTTGGTACAATAATAAATAATGTCCACCAACCATCAAAAAATAAATTAATATTAAATATATCAAGGGCATTTCCTCCTAATATTACACCAATTATAATAAAAATTAATCCCCACATAATATCACTTATTCTTTTCATATTAATCATCTTCCTTTCTTTTAAATATTTAATATACTATATATAATTCTTTTAATGTACTATTTAATTAACTTTTTATATGTTTCGCTAAAAAATATCATACCTACTAAAATCAATACTATCAAAAATATTAATACATAAACAAGTGAATATCTTAATAATATTAATGATACAAAGCAACCAAATATCACTTTAAATACCTTATATGATAGTGATAAATAAGTAAGTGCTGCTTGTTGTTCACTACTTGATGTTTTATCTAAAACAGTATCTTGAATAACAGATGTAAAGAAATCTATCAATGCCACAACAATTGAATAAGACAAACACATAATTAAAAATTTAATCAATAAATTATCAATTAAATAATGACTAAATACAATAAATCCAAAAGAAATCATCAATAAACTTGGCAATAAAATTAACAATTTTTCTCTAAGTTTTAGGTAAATTTTATTTAAACATAAATTAGATAATATTCTAACAATTCTAGAAACAAATACTATTAAACTAAAATAATATGTAGTTTTAGCAATATTAAAAAAATATTTTAATTCTTGTTGAATAAATAATTCAGAATTATTGAATCCTAACGCAATACAAGTTCTTATTAATCCAAAAAACAAAATTATATTAATAATCATCTTATTCTTTATTATTATTTTGCTATAACTGTTATTACTTTTTTCTTCAACATTTTCTGTTTTTATATCATCAATAAATAATGACATAATAATAATAATTGTGCAACAAATCATACAACAAATCATTGGAATATAATAATTCAAATTAAATAAATATCCCACTACTAAGGCAATTGTAGCGGTTGCTATTGAATATATCAAAAAGGATTTATTTTTATACTTTATATATTCATCACTTTTAAAAGCATATATTAAATTATTTCTAAGTATAATATTTATCATATCTTTAAAAGTAAATGCTATTGTTTCTAATATAATTCCTATCATTATCATATAAAAATTGCCAAATGTAATCAATAATACAGAAAGCAATAACAATATAGAACCAATTCTTACAGATAATACATTGTTTATTTTTTTTATAATTTTTAATAGTGATGGTTGAAGTAATATACACAATAAGGTAGATATTGTTCCTAAAAGCGTTATTTGTGATGGACTTAAATTTTTAGCAATTGTAAAAAACAATGTACTTATTGGTGTATAAAACAATAATCCATATGATAATCCCATATACCATGGTAAAATTTTTAGTATTCTTTTTGATTTTTTATTTTCATTCATTTTATGCCTATTTATTATTATTTTCGCAATCTAAAAAATATCTTTCAACATCATCTACTGTCAAATTTGCATAAGTTTCCAATATACCTTTTTTTATAACATCACGATATTCTTTACTTGGAGATTCTAAATCATCTCTTTTATGCGATGCAGTAAATGTAAAGATTGGTAATCCATCATATTCTCCAACATATATTATGGCATCATATGATTTATCACCTTGTTCTTGCTTTAATACATCCCTAAATTGATTCATTTTTAATTTGTATATCTTACCATAACTTTTTCCTGTATGTTCATAATCTAAAAATGCAACTCCACCATTCCATCTCTTACTATGTTTGGCAAAATATACAGGGCAAGGAAAAATATATGGTTTAGCATCTAGCGGTTTAGTTTTATCACTACACCCTTCTTTATGACCAAATTTACCATTTTGATCACCATTTATATAAATCATTAACCTATCCATACTAAGATTAGACCCATAGCAGGCATACCAAACATAACTATCTAAATTGTATTTTTCAATATATTCATTATCTACTTTCTTCATTAAAACAACTCCTATCAATTATCTTTTAAACATTAATGCATAAAAACATTTATCTATAAATCTTTAAAAGCCTTTTCAAGACTTTCTAAAGCACATTTTAATTTTGCCCTAGACAATGCAACATTCATTCTCTGAAATCCACTTCCGGTTTTTCCAAATTTTTTTCCACTATCCAACCATAACTTTGCTTTATTTAATAATAAATCTTCTAACATATCATCGGATAAATTAAACTCATTAAAATCAAGCCACAAAAGATATGTTCCTTCCGGATATATTAATTTTATTTTTGGTATTTTTTTCTTTAGAAAATCATCTGTATATTTTATATTTTCAATTATATATTTTTTTAATTCATTTAACCAATTTTCTCCATTTTTATATGCAGATTCACCAGCAACTAACCCCATTATATTTACCAAACTATAACCAGAATTCCATAATTCTCTTTGAAATTTTTTTCTCACATCTATATCAGGAATAAATATGTTAGAAATTTGGAGTCCAGCTAAATTAAAAGTCTTTGTTGGGGATGTGCAAAGAATTATATGATCCTTATAATTTTCATATTTTAATAAACAAATATGATTGTTATTCCAAGCAAAATCACAATGAATTTCATCACTTACAATAAAGACCTTATATTTACTACAAATTTTTACTATTTTATCCAACTCATCTTTAGTCCAAACCCTACCAATGGGATTATGAGGCGAACACAATAAAAACATTTTCACATTATACTGTTTAATTTTATTTTCAAAATCTGAAAAATCAATTTCATAATGACCATCCCTCAACACTAAGTCACTACTAATAATTTGTCTTTTATTATCTAAAACTATTTTTGAAAATGTATAATATACTGGGTTATTTATTAATACATAATCATTTTCATTAGTTAGAGCCTTAACAGATTGAGCAAGAGCAACACCTACTACAGGTGTTATAACCAACCATTCTTGTTTTAATTCAATATCAAATTTGTTTAAATACCATTTTTTTATTGCGTTAAAATATTCCTCATCGTTTTTTGAATAACCAAAGATTCCATGATTTACTTTTTTGTGTAAATCATTCAATATTTCATCACTGCATTTAAAGTCCATATCTGCAACCCACATAGGTAATACATTATCTGGTTTATTTTTCATTTTCATAAAATCATATTTCAAACTATTTGAACCATATCTATTAATATCTTCATCAAAATTCATATAATACCCCGCTTTACTACAATTATATAATAAATTAAAAATGTGTCTTTATATAAACCAGAAATTATATAATCAGATTTTCTCTAAATACATAATTTCTTTTTTAAATTTTTTAGCATAATCTATTTCTATTTTAGTACTATCACCAATATAATTATTTTTATTTATTACATATATTGCGTCAGATAGTTCTATTCTTTTAAAATGTGCTTCTTTTAATTTTTCTAATTGAGTATCTGTTTTAGAAAAATTTTTAACAGGATAAACTGGTGTAAGAATACAGTTACCTTCTAAAGCTAGTTTTTCTGCAATTATCATCATTTCTTCTTTAAAGCTTAAACTACCACATATTGTTATTACTTTCACTATATATCTCCACATTTAAATATATCTAATATAATTCTAACATATAATTAAATTATTAAAAAGTTATTTTTTATAAATAAATATAAATCTCATATAATGTCAATAACTTTTGAAAATGTCTTAAAAAAATTTAAATATAAGCGGGAAAATTTATTCCAATTCCTCCAATAATTTAGGAACCCAGTAATTTATCTAGTATAGGACGTCAATCAAATTAAAAATTGATTGCTTTAAGCATAACGATAAATCACTGCCTAAATTATTGGATTTTCTCGGCATAAAATTTCCTTAAGCATATACATGATCAGTATGTGCTTTTTGTAATTGTTTTTTAAAAGTGGCTAGTTTCCAAGGATGAGACATTGGAGGAAGATGTTTTTTATGTTCTTTAACCTCAACAATCTCATCAAATTCTTTAGAGAATCTTTCATTTCTAGATAGTTCTTTTAATTCTAAAATTTGTTCATCAACAGAAACTAGTAAATCCCCATTAAAAGCTTTAATAACTAAACATTCAGTTTTAGGGGTAAAGCATTTTAAAGCATCGTTTAAATATGGTTGGTAATATTTATTTTGATATTTAATATAATTGCCATTATCAATTTTTCTTGGAGTTAAAATAGCTAGAGTATAATTTATTTTTTCTTTACTAGGTGATGTTTCAAAGACAGATTTAAATTTTTTATAATCTAAAGCAAATCTTTGATTAAAGTAAGGAACAAAAAAATCTATTAAATATTTATTGGCTTCTTCAATAGTTGTAATGCCGTGTAGTTTTAATTCATTAATTAATCTTCCTTGAAAAGTACCATTTGTTCTTTCAATTAAACCTTTAGCTTGAGAAACAGAAGAAGTTACTAGGCCAATACCTAATTGTTTACAAGCATAACCATATTGAGTTAAAACATCTTTATCACTAGTTCTTTTATCAGGATTTAGAGACATATAGTTAAATACAGTACGATTATCAGTAAAAAATTTGTATGGTATACCATAATTAGTTAATATTTGATATAAAACATGATAATAGCCATTTAAAGTTTCTTGGTAATCAAACCAAGCTCCAACAATAGTAGAAGTAGCTTTATCTATAGCTAGATGTAAGCAAGTTTTAACACCACCAAACCACATATGAATAGAACCATCTTGTTCAATTACTTCTCCAAAGTATTTAGTTTTTTCACCCATAGGATGAGAAGCTTCTAAAGCAATTTCATGATTAACTATATGATTAATTTGTTCATTCATTCTTAATTTTACCTCTTTCATTTTTTCCACCTCAGTGGAGTATTATATATTAACTTGAGACATTTTCAAAAGTTAACACTTAAGACATTATCATAAATTAATCATACTTTCATTTTCTCAGCACAACTAATATCTTGACACGGAAAACCACCAACCTATAAATCACAATATGGTAAATCTTGGCCCTTAATATCTGTTATACTTCCTAAATTCAAAAGTTCTTCTACATTATGAATAACACAATAACTCTTAATTGCATTTTTATCTATTTCTGACAAAAATTCTAATTTATAATCTTTTATATGTCCTTCTCTTTTTAATCTTTCTAATGCTTTTTCTGGTGAACCAATTCCACTAAAAAAAGTACCAACTTTTATAATTTCATTTGTCATATTTATCAATCCCCCCTTTATCTTTTATAACAAATAAAAAAGCTCTCATTAGAGAACTTTTGAGTAAATATATAAGTTTTATATTATTTTTTTGAAAATTTCTATAATAATTAAAATAAATCAATTGAACGATAACATCAGAAATTCCTTGTATTATAAGGCTTTTTTAATACTTTTTTATATTTTGGGTTTATCCTTCAATCTCCCCCGGTCGGACCAGCTAAACCCTGAACGAAAATATACTTAACATCACGATTACATCCACTTAATTTTTTTCGGATTTGTTCATAATCATCATTACAGTTACTCATACGTATTATCCTTTCTTTTATATAGTATGTAAAAAAATATAATTGAGTTATTAAAAGTAATACCCCTCTTCTTAAATTGAAATAAAATACCAAATATAAATAATTTAAGATAGTAAACTACTAATTTTATATAAACAATAACAAGTAAGCGAAAACTAATTGTTTGATTATAAAATAAGTGTTAAAATAAATTACCAGAAAGCATCATCTTTAAAGAGTTGCCTACAATTGGAGTTGATTGCTCAAAAGATAAAAAAATATGATTTTTAGTAATATTTGATTGCTAAATTAGAAAAATTAAACAAAAAACATGGGTTATTTGAAAAATATCAATATGAATTCAAATACCAATATATTATTAGTAAAAGGGTGTTTGTGAAAAGCAAAATTATCTAATAATGATGTTATGGATAGGAGGTTATTATGTTTAAATTAGAGTCAAAATATAAGCCAAGTGGAGATCAACCTGAAGCTATAAAAGAGCTAGTAGAAGGACTTGAAGAAGGCAAAAAAGAACAGGTTTTATTGGGCGCAACAGGAACAGGTAAAACATTTACTATTGCAAACGTTATAGAAAAGGTTAACAAACCAACTCTAGTTTTAGCTCACAATAAAACACTTGCGGGACAACTTTATTCAGAGCTTAAAGAATTTTTTCCAAACAACCACGTTGAATATTTTGTATCATACTACGACTATTATCAACCTGAAGCTTACGTTCCATCAACCGACACTTATATTGAAAAGGATTCATCAATAAATGATGAAATAGATGAACTACGTCATAGAGCAACATCTTCCTTATTATCATCACGTGATGTCATTGTTGTTGCTAGTGTTTCATGTATTTATGGTATTGGAGAAGTTGAGGAATATAAAAATAAAATGCTTACTCTAAGTGTAGGAAAAGAAATAGAAAGAAATGAAGTCCTAACCAAGTTAGTAGATATGCTTTATGAAAGAAATGACCTTGATTTTAAACGTGGTACATTCAGAGTAAGAGGAGATATAATTGAAATAATACCAGCTTATGAAAATAAGAAGGGATATAGAATAGAGTTTTTTGGTGATGAAATAGATAAAATATCAGAAATTGATGCTTTAACAGGTGTTTCTTTAACCTCTAAAAAAACAATTAGTCTTTTCCCAGCAAGTCACTTCGTAGTAAGTGATGAAAAGCTAAAAGAAGCTATAAAACGTATTAAGAAAGAACTAGCGGAACGATTAACCGAATTAAAAAATAATAATAAACTCTTAGCGGCCGAAAGACTTGAACAAAGAACTAACTATGATCTTGAAATGCTTGAAGAAACTGGATTTTGCTCTGGAATAGAAAATTATTCTGCACCAATGGCCGGAAGGAATCCTGGAGAAACTCCTACTACTTTAATGGATTTTTTTCCAGATGATTATTTATTAGTAGTTGATGAATCACATGTTACACTACCCCAAGTAAGAGGAATGTATAATGGTGATAGAGCTAGAAAAATGAACTTGGTAGATTATGGTTTTCGATTACCAAGTGCTCTAGATAATAGGCCACTAAAATATGATGAGTTTGAAAAAAAGATAAATCAAGTTATATATATATCAGCTACACCTGGAGATTTAGAGTTAGCGCATTGTCACAATAAATATGTAGAACAAATAATAAGACCTACTGGCCTACTAGATCCGACAATTGAAGTAAGAGGATCAGAAGGACAAATAGATGACTTGGTTGGTGAAATTAATGAACGAATCAAGAAAAATGAAAGAGTATTAATCACTACTTTAACCATCAGAATGAGTGAAGAGTTAACCAACTACTTAAAAGAGCTTGATATAAAAGTTGCCTATCTTCATTCTGAAATAAAATCATTACAACGACTTCAAATAATCCATGATTTAAGAGTAGGAAAGTATGATGTCTTAGTTGGAATAAATCTTCTAAGAGAAGGGCTAGATATTCCGGAAGTATCACTAATTGCGATATTAGATGCCGATAAAGAAGGATTCCTACGAAGCAGTAGAAGCTTAATCCAGATAATAGGTAGATGCGCAAGAAATGCTAACGGAAATGTTATCATGTATGCCGATAAAATTACTGATTCAATGAAAGAAGCTATCGAAGAGACAGAAAGAAGAAGAAAAATTCAACAACAATATAATATTAGTCATAATATTATTCCACAAACTATAAAGAAAGAAATTCGAGAAGTAATCAGTAATATTGATACAGCTGAGGTAAAAACTACTAAAGTAAGTAAGAAGGAAATAGCTAAAACTATAGATACAGTGGAAGCAGAAATGAAAGAAGCTGCTAAAAACTTAGACTTCGAACGAGCTATGGAATTAAGAGATATCTTATTCGAATTAAAAGCTAGTAAATAAAAGTATCCACAGAAATTGTGGATATTTTTATTTATGGGGAAATATCTAAAAATAAATTAATAGTAATTGTTCAAAAAATATAGTATAATAAATAAAGTATTTGAGGTGGTATTGTGGATAAAATTATTATTAAAGGTGCAAGAGAAAATAATTTAAAGAATATTTCTTTGAAATTACCAAAAAATAAATTAATTGTAATGACGGGAGTATCTGGTTCTGGAAAGAGTAGTTTAGCTTTTGATACAATTTATGCTGAGGGCCAAAGACGTTACATGGAAAGCCTAAGCGCTTATGCACGTCAATTTTTAGGAAATAGTGAGAAACCAGATGTTGATTCAATCGAGGGACTATCTCCAGCTATCAGTATTGATCAAAAAACTACGAGCAAAAACCCACGTTCAACGGTCGGTACAGTAACTGAAATATATGATTACCTTCGTCTTTTATATGCACGTGTAGGTATACCTTATTGTCCAAATCACAATATTCCAATATCTAGTCAAAGTGTAGAAGAGATGGCAACAAAATTAGAGGACTATGAAATAGGAACTAAGATGATTATTTCATCTCCGATTGTAGAAGGTGAGAAGGGTACCCATAAAGATACATTGGATAAATTAAGAAAAGATGGTTACACAAGAGTTCGCATAAATGGTGAAAACTATGACTTATCTGAAGAAATAAATCTTGAAAAAAATAAGAAGTCAAAAATAGATGTAATTGTGGATAGAATTGTGTTAAAAGAAGACAGCCATGGTAGATTAATGGAATCATTAGAAAATGCAACTAAATTATCTAATGGAAAAGCAATTGTTGAAATATTAGGAGAAGATCATAAAGAAATAGTTTTTTCTGAATCATTTGCGTGTCCTCTATGCGAATTTTCTCTACCAGAATTAGAACCTCGTACCTTTAGTTTTAATGCACCATATGGAGCTTGCCCCGAATGTAAAGGTTTAGGAGTAAAACTTCAAATTGATCCAGATCTAATTATAGAAAATAAAGAGTTAAGTATTAATGATGGTTGTATAAAAACTCTAAATGATGATAAGGAAAGTTTAGACTACAAGAAACTAAAATGTGTTTGTGATTATTACAATATAGACATGAACAAGGCATGGAATAAGTTAACTAAAAAAGATCAAAATATTATTTTATATGGCTCTACTGAAATAATTAATTTCAAGTATTCTTCTAAGAGTGGTAATAAGTATAATAGTCAGGATTTTTATGAAGGTATAATTAATAATCTTGAAAGACGTTATATGGAAACAAGTAGTACTTGGATACGTGACTGGCTAGAAAACTACATGATTGAACATGTATGTGAAACATGTCATGGAGCTAGACTAAAAGATTCTGTTTTATCAGTTAAAATAAATGGTAAAAATATCTATGAAGTAACATGCATGAGTATAAAAGAAGAAATAGACTTTTTTACAAATTTAAAGTTAGATAAGGAGCGTGCTAAAATTGCTGAAATGATTTTGAACGAAATTCTATCACGCCTTAGTTTCTTAAAAAATGTCGGACTAGAGTATTTGACACTATCTAGAAGTGCCGCTACTCTTTCCGGAGGAGAGTCTCAAAGAATTCGTTTAGCGACTCAAATTGGTTCAAAATTAACAGGCGTTTTATATGTTTTAGACGAACCAAGTATTGGACTTCATCAAAGAGATAATGATCGTCTAATAAACTCAATGAAAGAAATGCGAGATTTAGGAAATACATTAATTGTAGTCGAGCATGATACTGATACTATGCTTGCCTCAGACTACTTAGTAGACATTGGACCTGGAGCTGGAGATAATGGTGGAAGAGTCATGGCTGCTGGGACACCCCAAGAAGTTATTGCTAACGAAAATAGCTTAACAGGACAATACTTGAGTGGCAAAAAATGTATTGAAATACCTCAAAAAAGAAGAAAAGGTAATAAAAAATATTTACAAATAAAAAAAGCCGCAAGCCACAATTTAAAAAATATTGATGTAAAAATACCTTTAGGAACCTTTACTTGTGTTACAGGAGTATCTGGTTCTGGAAAAAGTAGTTTAGTTAATGACATACTATGTAAAGCCGTTGCTCAAAAACTATATAAATCCAAAGAAAAACCAGGAGCCTATGGAAAACTATTAGGTATAGAAAATATAGATAAGTTAGTAGCTATTTCACAAAATCCTATAGGAAGAACACCTAGAAGTAATCCTGCTACATATACAGGCGTTTTTGATGATATTAGAGAATTATTTACCACAACCAAAGAAGCAAAAATGAGAGGCTTTGAAAAGAATAGATTTAGTTTTAATGTTAAAGGTGGAAGATGTGAAGCTTGTCGTGGAGATGGTGTCAAAAAAATTGAGATGCATTTCTTACCTGATGTATATGTCCCATGTGAAATATGTCATGGAACCAGATATAATAGTGAGACTTTAAGCATAAAATATAAAGATAAGAGCATAGCTGATGTTTTAAATATGCGAGTAAGCGAAGCATTGAAATTCTTTGAAAATATTCCTAAAATAAAGAATAAATTACAAGTTTTAGAGGATGTAGGACTTGGCTATATTACACTCGGTCAAAGTGCTCCTACCCTTTCTGGTGGTGAAGCAGAGAGAGTAAAACTTGCCAAAGAATTACAAAAGAAGGCCACTGGTAAAACATTATTTGTATTAGATGAACCTACCACAGGATTACATATGGAAGATATCAAGCGTTTACTTGCAATTTTACAAAAAATAGTAGATAATAAAGATACTGTATTAGTAATAGAACATAACTTAGATGTAATAAAAGTTGCAGATTACATAATTGATCTTGGACCAGAAGGAGGAGATCAAGGAGGAGAAGTAGTTGCGACTGGCACCCCAGAAGAAGTAATGCAAAATGATAGGTCATATACGGGAAAATTTTTGAAAAAAATAATGCAAGGCGAGTGATAAAATGAAGAATAAAAAGAATAAAAGAAGCTATGTGGTATCTTTTATTGAATGGCTAATATATATGTTGGGCTACACCTTAGTTTTAATCGCAGTTTCTTATTTATTTAAAAGCATGTATATTGATATTTCCAATCATTATCTGTACGCCTTTTTCATTGTTATCATAATTTATTTTTTAAACAAGACAATAAAACCGCTCCTAGTTAAACTAACCATTCCGATAACAGGAGTAACACTTGGTTTATTTTATCCATTTATAAATCTCTTTATTTTGAAATTAACTGATTGGATATTAGGTCCCCATTTTCAACTTAAAAACTTTTGGATAGCCCTACTTATTTCAATTCTATTATCCGTCATTAACCTATTACTAGATAACTTTGTCTATAAACCTTTATCTAAATATATTAAAAAGAAGGTGAAGGTAAATGAGTAAAATTGCATTAAGTATTGGCCCCATTCAAATATATTGGTACTCAGTAATTATTTTAATAGCTATTTTCGTTGCAGCAAGCATTGTCTATTATGAAATGAAAAAACAAGGTGTAACTGGAGATGACTTTACAGACCTATTCTTCAACACTGTATTGTTTGGAATTATTGGGGCTAGAATTTATTATGTTTTATTTAATCTTTCCTATTATCTAGAAAATCCTATAGAAATGTTTGAAATATGGAACGGTGGCCTTGCCATTCATGGTGCCTTAATAGCTGGAATAATCTATGTATATCTTTTTTGTAGAAAGAAAAAACTTAACACCTTAAAAATATTAGATATGATAGTAGTAGGAGTAATAATCGGACAGTCAATAGGAAGATGGGGAAATTTCTTTAACCAAGAAGCTTATGGGCCAGTAACTACATTAGCGTACCTCGAACAAGAAATGATTCCTCAATTTATTATAAATGGCATGAAAATACTGGGAGAATATCATATTCCAACATTCTATTACGAGTCACTATGGAATATAAATGGCTTTATTATTCTCCTATTAGTAAGAAATTGTAAAAAAATAAAGAATGGACAGCTAACCGGAATATATTTAATATGGTATTCACTTGGAAGATTTTATGTAGAGTCCTTAAGAATGGATAGCCTTATGCTAAAAAACTTTAAAATGGCTCAACTAGTTTCAGTAGTATTATTAATTATTGGTTTATTTTTACTACTAAAGGATAAAATATTAAAAAAGGATACCCCCAATTTATATCATGATATTAATACAACAAAAATAGGTGGAGATGATGAATATAACACATTATGATGTAGCCATTATAGGCGGAGGAGTTGCAGGAATGACTGCAGCTTTATATTTAAAAAGAGCTAATATATCTTGTTGTATATTTGAAAAGAATATACCAGGAGGAATAATTAATTATACTGATCAAATTGAAAATTATCCAAGTTATCCAAATATTTCAGGAGGAGATCTTGCCTATAACATTTATTCGCAGTTGCAACAAAATAATATAGAATTTATTTTTGAAGATGTTATCAGTATTACAAGCGGTAAAGATAATAAAAATATTATAACAAAAAACAATACGTATACATCTAAATATGTAATAATTGCTGCAGGCAGAAAATATAAAAATTTAAATGTTGAAAATGAACAAGAATTAGAACATCGAGGAATCAGCCATTGTGCCATTTGTGATGGTAGTTTATATAAGAATCAGGATGTTACTGTTATAGGTGGAGGTTCCAGTGCCATTGAATCAGCTCTATATTTATCAAATATCTGTAAAAATGTTACTCTAATTCACCACAGCGACATTTTTAAAGCTGAAAAATCCAAATTAGCTTTAGCAAAAGAAAAAAAGAATATCGTTATAAAAACAAATGAAAGCGTAAAATCATTTCTAAAAGATGATGAAAATTTGTTAAAAGGAATTACATTGAAATCGGGTGAAAAAGTTATGTGTAAGGCATGTTTCATCTGTATTGGCTTTACACCAGCTACGAATATTTTAAAAAAGTTAAATATTACAAACAAAGATGGTTATATTATAGTTGACAATAATATGAAAACTAGTATAAATAATATTTATGCAGTAGGTGACGTACGAGCAAATAGTCCATGTCAAATAATTACCTCAATGGCCGATGGTGTAGTTGCGTCGTTAAGCATAATAAACAGTATATAAAGAATGGATGTGTTAAAATGAAAAAGAAAGTTGTAGTATTTGGTGGAGGAACAGGTCTTTCATCATTGCTAAGTGGATTAAAAGATTTTCCAATAGATATAACTGCGATCATTACCGTATCTGATAATGGTAGATCAACAGGAAAATTAAGAAAAGAGTTTAATACTCCGGCAGTAGGAGATATAAGAAAAGTAATTAGTAATTTATCTGATACAGATGATGACATAAAAAAAATGATGGAATACCGTTTCAAAACATCAAGTGATCTAAATGGTCACGCTGTTGGTAACTTAATATTAACATCAATGTTAGATATAACGGGTAGCTTAAAAGATTCCATTAAGCATCTTTCTAAATTGTTGGATGTTAGGCATACAGTTTTACCCCTTTCTGAGGATAATAATATAACTCTAATGGCTACCACAAAAGATGGTAAGATTATAGAAGGGGAATCTGAAATAACCGAATGTCCAAGTGTAATTGATCACATATTTTATAAAGAAGAACCAAAAGTTATAGATGAAGTCTTAGAGGCAATAAAAAATGCTGATTTATTAATATTAAGTATGGGTAGTCTTTATACTAGTTTGTTACCAAATATAATTTGTGAAAGTGTATTAAGGGAAATTGATAATTGTAAAGCCCCAATAATGTATATTTGCAATGCCATGACTCAACCGGGAGAAACAGATAAATTTACCGTAGCTGACCATGTGGAATTAATAAATAGTTACCTTGATAAAAGAAAGATCGATGTAGTAATCGCCAGCAACACCAAAATAGACAAAAATATAGCAGAAACATATGAAACAACAGAACAAAAAGATCCTGTCATAATTGATAAAGAAAGAATCTCTGAACTTGGTGTAGAATTAATAGAGTCTGATTTAATAAAAGTAATAAATAATGTTTTAAGACATGACAGTATAAAAGTTGCATCTATTATTATGTTATATTTGATGAGGGATTAAATGTCATACACCACCCAAATAAAAAATGAAATATCAAAATTATATAATACAAAATCAGAAATGATTGCTGAATTATCAGCCTTTGTAAGAAATAATGGTAATATAGTAGATAATTCTATTTATTTAACTACAGAAAATGAAATAATATTAAATAGATTAGTAGAATTTATTACAGCTCTTTATGATATTCACCCCAAAACAGATTCAAAAGATAATCTTAACTTTTCTAAAAATAGATTAAATGTTTTAGTTATTAATGAAAAAGTTGATTTTATTTTACAAGACCTTGGTTACTATGATTCTAATAATAAATACCTTTTAACACCTCCAACGTATATAGTTGGCGCAAATGAAGAAATTAGAGCCTATTTAAGAGGGGTATTTTTATGTCAAGGAAGTATAAATGACCCTAAAACATCTCAATATCATATGGAGTTATTAATAGATAAGCCCCAAGAAGCGGTGTTTATTCAAAAACTATTAAATATTTTTGACCTAAACGCTAAAATTCTAAATCGCTATAATGGTTATATGATATATATAAAGGAAGCTGAAAAAATAAGTGATTATTTAAAAATACTGAAAGCAAATCAAGCAGTACTATACTTTGAAAACGTTAGAATTTATCATCAAGAAAAAAACAAGGCCAATAGATTAAATAACTGTGAACAAGCTAATATAGATAAAGTTATTCAAACAGCCAATGAACAATTAAAACACATAGAAATAATTGAAGAAAATATGGGAACTGATTTGTTAGATGACAAAACAAAAGAAGCTCTATATTATCGTAAAAAGTATCCTGAGGCTTCACTAAAGGAACTTAGTGAAATAATTTCTCTAGAAACAAACAAGCCTATAACAAAGTCAGGCCTAAATCATCGCTTTAGAAAAATAAAAGAACTAGCTACGAGATTTAATAGTTAGTTCTTTTTCTTTATAATTTTATCGATTAAACCATACTCTAGAGCCTCTTCAGCATCCAAATAGTGATCTCTTTCAGTATCATTTTCAATTGTTTTTAAGCTTTTCTTTGTATTTTTAGCCAATATGGTATTTAACTTTTTCTTTAATTTTATAATATGTTCAGCAACAATTTTAATTTCTGTCGCCTGTCCTTCTGCTCCACCGAGTGGCTGATGAATCATTATTTCACTACTAGGAAGGGCACTTCTTTTTCCCTTTTGACCACTACTAAGTAAGAAAGCCCCCATACTTGCGGCCATTCCAACACATATAGTGGCAACATCACTCTTTATAAAATTCATTGTGTCATATATTGCCATACCAGCCGAAACACTACCACCAGGAGAATTAATATAAAGACTTATATCTTCATTACTTATCGAATCCAAATACAATAGTTGCGCAATAATACTACTAGAACAAGCATCATTAATTTCTCCACTTAATAGTATTATTCTATTTTTTAGAAGCCTCGAAAAAATATCATAACTACGTTCACCATCTAATTCTTTATCCACAATCATTGGAACTAAATTCATAATCATCACCTATAATTATTTTAGTGTAAACAACAAAAAATATACATTTTAAAATCCGTCAAAATATGCTACAATAAACATAGAATAATTAGAGGGTGATAAAATGGATAATATAAAGATAACTATAAATGATAAAGAATTTTATGTAAAAAGAAAAACTACTTTAGCAGAAATAGCAAATGAATTTCAAAGTAATTATCATCATCCCATATTAATAGCCAAGGTAAATAATACCCTAAAAGAGTTAAATTATGAAATTACGAAACCTAAAAATATAGAATTTCTTGATTTAACTAGTAGAGAGGGAAACAAAATACATGTAAATGCCTTAATTTTTATTTTAGTGGTATCTATCAAAGAATTATATGGTGCCAAATATGATATTAGGGTTCAACATTCAATTGATAAGGGATTATATATAGAAACAAATTTTGAAATAACCGAAAAAAGACTAAATGATATTAAAGAGAAAATGAACAAAATTATTGCCGAAGAAAGACCAATTACTAAATTAAATGTTGACCGTCTTGAAGCAAGAGATTATTTTAGTAAGATAGGCGATAAGGCTAAGGTAAATATTTTAAAATATACAACTAACACATATATAACCTTATATAAATTAGGTGAATATTATGATTACTTTTATACCAAGATGCCAATTAACACTAAACAAGTACCAGAGTTTGATTTGACTTACTTACAAAACAATGGTTTAGTTTTACGTTTTCCAACTGTCTATATCAATAATCAAATAAAAGATTACGAAAATCATCCCAATATGTTTAGAGTATTTAATGAATGTCATGCCTGGGGCGAACTAATGCATATTAAAAATGCAGCTGATCTAAATGCTTTAGTATCAACAGGAAAAGTAGAAGAATTAATTAGAATATCTGAAACAAAACAGAGTAATGAACTACTTCAATTAGCTGAAAAAATATACAACAATAAAGATTTAAAAATAGTTTTACTTGCTGGTCCATCATCATCAGGAAAAACTACAACTTCTAAAAAGCTATGTATGTTTTTACGTAGTTTTGGTGTAAATCCGGCCGTTATCTCAATGGATGACTATTTTGTTGAAAGAGAAGAGACACCACTAAATGAAGAGGGAAAACCAGACTATGAATGTTTAGAGGCGGTAGACCTTAAACTATTTGACAATCAGATAGAAAAAATCCTAAAAGGGGAAGAAGTAGTTACTCCTACATATAATTTCTTGACAGGTAATAAAGAATATAATAATAAAATAAAACTCGGAAATAGTGATGTTTTAGTAATAGAAGGAATCCATGCCTTAGATAAAAGAGTATTAACTAATATTAGTAAAAATAAAATATTTAGAATTTATATTTCCGCCTTAACAGAATTAAATATTGATAACCATAATTATATTTCAACTACAGATAATAGACTTTTAAGAAGAATTATAAGAGATAATAAAACAAGAGGACATGGAGTACAGAGAACTATTTCTACATGGCCAGATGTAAGAAGTGGCGAAGAAAAGTATATTTTCCCATATCAGGATAATGCCGACTACACCTTTAACTCTGCCCTAATATATGAAATAGGAGTTTTAAAAACATACGCAGAACCTCTTCTTTATGCAGTAGATCCATCTGACAGTTGCTACGAAGAAGCTAAAAGACTAATTAATTTTTTAGGCTTCTTCTTACCTATACCAGCAGATGCAATACCCAAAGATTCTATCTTGCGCGAATTTGTAGGAGGAAGTTTCTTTAAATAGAAATATCATAAATTAAGATTAGTACATCAGGAAAGTTTAGTCTTTCCTTTTTTGTTTTATAATAAACTATCAAATTTTATAAATTTCTAAATGTTATTAGAATATATTATAAATATAGAAAAATGTTGACAAAAAAATTGTTTTGTGCTATAATTTAATAACTTTACGGGGGGATTAATATGGAAAATAAATTTAACTTAGATGAAAAGTTAGATGAATTCGTTAAAGAAGAAAAAAGAGGAACTACTCAAACAGTAGAACAAAAAGTAAATTATAAAAATGCTAATAGAGGTAAGAAAAAAAAATGGCCTGTTAGACTTACAGTTTTTGGAGCAGCAGCAGTATTAGTATTTGTAGGTTATAAGATTCATGATAGAGAACCAGAAATTGATTTAGAAAATTCTAAAGTCATTGATTCAGTTTCTGATGAAAAGTCTATTGATGAGGTAATGGGCTTATACGATGCAGAATTAAACTCAAAATATGGTGATGGTGAGAGAGCAACTTCTTTAGGAAATATTTTATCCAATGAAACAGATCTATCTGCAGCAATCGATACCATTGAAACACTTACTAAGCTTTCTAATGAATTAGATGAATTTGAATTAGAAAAAATTGTAGAAGATGGTGACGGTTTAAGAAAATTAACAAAAGAAGAAGAATTAACTGTAGAAGGTTTAACTATCAGTGATTTAGAAGAAAAAATGGCTCACTTTGGTGAAAAATCAAACGTTGATTACAAAGAATTTAGTCAAGAAGCTATTGAATACAATAGAGAAGCAATGGACTTAAAATATGCTAAAGACTTAATCAACAGTCAGTTATTAAGAGAAGGAAAATCTTTCTTAGCAGACTATGGTGATTTAATTATTCAAAGTATTATAATTGATAAAACAAACTTACCAGTTGAAGAATATGATGATATTGAAATTAAAGTGAATGATAATAGATATTCTCTAAAATATACAGCTGAAGCAACAGGACAACATTTCACAGTAAATATAGATGATAATGATGTTAGAGAAATTTTAACTAGTAGTGATTATTTTGATAGTACTATAGACAAAAAAGTTAATTTCAAAGACTACAAGAAAAAAACCTTAAAAGCTATTAATGCTTACAAAAAGGCATTATTAAGTACTTATGAATTAGATAAAGAATATAGTGATGCTTGGAGTCTATCAAATGAAAGTACTAATAGTGAAATTAGAGAAAAGGTAAAATCATTGTCATAATAATACTAAAATAAATAATTATTAAAAACTCATCTCTTAGGAAAGAAATGAGTTTTTTTGTGAAAAAAATTAAAAAAATTGTCAACTTATTTTATCTATATAGACTAATTTTTGTTTTTGTTATATTATAAAAATAGGAGGAAATATATGATAAAAGTAGCTATTAACGGATTTGGAAGAATTGGAAGATTAGTTTTCAGACTTATGGAGGAAAGCCCAGATTATGAGGTAGTAGCCATTAATGATTTAACAGATGCTTCTCAGTTAGCATACCTATTAAAGTATGATACTAATCATCGTAGTTATAGAACAGAAGAAATCAGTTCTGAAGATGATAATTTAATTGTAGGAAAAAGAAGTATTAAAATATATGCTGAAAAAGATCCTAATTTATTACCATGGAAAAAACTAGGAATAGACGTTGTTATGGAGTGCACTGGCCACTTTACTGACAAGGAAAAGGCCATGGCCCATATAAATGCTGGTGCCAAAAAGGTTATTATATCAGCACCTGCGAAGGGTGATTTAAAAACAATAGTATATAATGTTAACCACTCCACTTTAACAGGCACAGAAAAGGTTATTTCAGCAGCTAGTTGTACTACAAACTGTCTAGCCCCTGTTTTAAATGTTTTAGAAGAAAACTTTGGTATTGAAAATGGCTATATGACAACTATACATGCCTATACAAATGATCAAGTTATTTTAGATGTTACACATCCTAAAGGAATTAAATCAAGAAGAGGAAGAGCTGCCGCAGCAAATATAATACCAACATCAACCGGTGCTGCTAGTGCCATAGGAAAGGTTATACCAAGTCTTGATGGTAAATTACAAGGTGGGGCAATGAGAGTGCCAGTACCAACAGGTTCTGTTATAGACCTTGTATTAGAGCTAAAGAAAAAAACAACGGTAGAAGAAATTAACGAAACATTTAAAAATAATGCTAATGAAACATTGGGATATACAGATGATCCAATTGTTTCAAGTGACATAATTGGAGATGAACATGGTGGCGTAGTTGATGGACTACTTACCAGCATCAATGAAGTCGATGGAAAACAACTAGTAAAAGTAGTTGCTTGGTATGACAATGAAATGAGTTACTCAGCTCAAATGGTTAGAACGGCTAAATATTTAATGAACATGGGTGAAGTTTTATAACTTCATCTTTTTATATATCAAAAATAATGTTATACTATAAGTACAATGAGGGTGAGATAATGATAAAGACAGTAAGAGATATTAATTTAAATAACAAGAAAGTTTTGATTCGTTGCGATTTCAATGTTCCAATTAAAGATGGAGTTATAACAGATGATACAAGAATTGTAGAAAGCCTTAAAACCATCCAGTATGTTCTAAGTAAGAACTGCAAAATAATATTATTTTCTCATTTAGGCAGGATAAAGGAAGCATCAGATCTTGCTAAAAACAGTTTGGATAAGGTTGCAATACGTCTACAAGAACTATTAAATAAAAAAGTAATATTTATACCCGAAACAAGAGGCGAAACATTAGAAAAAGCCATTAAGGAGATGAATAATGGAGATATAATCTTAGTACAAAATACAAGATATGAAGATCTTAATGGTAAAAAAGAAAGTTCAAATGATCAAGAATTAGCCAAATACTGGGCAAGCCTTGGAGATGTATTTATTAATGATGCATTTGGAACTATTCACAGATCTCATGCTTCAAATGTTGGAATTGCTAGTTATTTAGAAAGCGCAATTGGTTTTTTAGTAGAAAAAGAACTCAAGGCATTGCAAGAATTAAATAATCCAAAAAGACCCTATGTTGTAATATTAGGTGGTGCGAAAGTATCAGATAAAATAGGCGTTATCAATAATCTAATCAACAAGGCTGACTATATCTTAATTGGTGGTGGAATGTCTTTTACTTTTCTGAAAGTAGAAGGCCATGAAATAGGAAAATCTCTATTAGACAGTAGTCATTTAGAATATTGCTCAAATATTTTAAAAGAATATCAAGATAAGTTAATCCTACCAATAGATATAACTACATCTAAAGAATTTTCAAATGATACTCCATTTACCACTAAAAGTATTAATGAGATTGAAAAAGATGATATAGGATTAGATATAGGAATAGAAACTATAAAATCATTTGAACAAATTTTATCCACAGCTAAAACTGTAGTATGGAATGGTCCCCTTGGTGTATGTGAGATGTCAAATTTTAAAAAAGGTACCTTAGATATCCTAAATTATCTTGCTGAAAATAATATAAAAACAATTATTGGTGGAGGAGATACTGCTGCTGTTATTTCAAATAATAAGAGTTTGAAAGACAAAATTTATCATATCTCTACAGGCGGCGGAGCTACTTTAGAATATCTAGAAGGAAAAACTCTCCCTGGCCTTAAGGTATTAGATAAAGAGGCGTAATATGACTCAAAACATAATAATTACAGGAAACAGACATAGTCAAAAACATATTAATATTATGGAAATGGATCCATACAATTCTAAAACGGCTAATCTATTGCATGAATATGACACAAAAAATAATACCTCATATTTTAAATTTAATGAAAAAACATGTGAAAAATATTCTAAGAGGGAATATGAAATAGCCAGGATGACAGAACCAGTGTTTAGTATATTATTATATACTTTGAACAAAGAGGAAAATATTAAAAGTATTTGTCTGGTTGAGTATGAAAATGATCTAAAACAATTAAGAGTATCCATTGATAGTAGTAATAAGGATATTATAGGTGATGTAGCCGACTATGCTTTTAAGAACATGAAAATGGAATCAATTATAGTTTTTGCAAATAAAAATGATAAAAATATATTAAAAGAGCTAATATCAAATGGATATACACCATTATTTGATGATTATGATTCTAAGGCACAACTACCATTCCTTATAGAAAAAGATGGTAATACTTATAAAGAAGAAAGGAGTATTATATGCGTATAGGCTTATTTACAGATACTTATGAACCACATATAAACGGCGTTTCTACAAGTGTAGCAATGTTAAAAAGAGCCCTTGAAAAAAAGAATCATATTGTTTATGTAGTAACAGTAAATGATAGCGCCATTAAATACAATTATGATGAAGAAAATAGGATTCTGCGCATTCCCGGTATTCCGACAGGTATATATAATTATAGACTTAGCCAAATATATCCAATTAAAGTGGTAAATAAAATAAAAGGTTGGAAATTAGATGTTATTCATTCTCATACAGAATTTAGTGTTGGTACGTTTGCCAGATTGTTTGCCAAGCAGTTTGATATTCCATTAGTCCACACTTATCATACTTGGTATGAAGACTATGTATATTATTTAACAAAGGGTCATGCTGAAAAGGCAAGCAAAAAAGCCGTTGAATATCTGGCTAAGTTTTACTGTGATACAACAGCAACAGAATTAATTGTACCAACCAAAAAGATTTATGACTTATTTAAAGAAAAATATAAATTTAGCAAAAATATTAACATTATTCCAACAGGCATTGAGGTAGAAAGATTCTTTCCAGAAAATATAGATAAAAAAGATGTTAATGCCCTAAAGAAAAGATATTCCATAAATAAAAAAGATTTCATAATTATTTTTGTTGGTAGATTAGCAGCTGAAAAAAATATTGATTTCATCCTGGAAATAGAGCAAGAACTTATAAAAAAGCATGGTAATATAAAGCTGTTAATAGTTGGAGATGGTCCCGAAAGAATAAAGTATGAACAATACTCTGAAGAACTTGGTATTGCTTCAAATGTCATTTTTACAGGTAAAGTTCCCTGGAAAGAAATCCCAAATTATTATAATTTAGCCGACTTATTTATCACTGCATCGACCAGTGAAACTCAAGGATTAACGGTTTTAGAAGCTATGGCATCAGAAGTTGTTCCTCTTTGTATAGATGACGAGGCGTTCACTACGACTGTTATCAATGACTTTAATGGTAAAGTATTCAAAAATAAAGAAGATGGAATTAATGATATAATAGAATTATATAATGATTCTAAGAAAATGGCTAATTTGAAACGCCAAGCTAAAACATCCGCTGAAAGATGTGGAACAAAATATTTTGCAGAGTCTGCTCTCGATGTGTATCAAAGGGCAATTCAGGAAAAGAAAAATAATAAACCTATTTTTAGTAAAATTATTGATAAAATAAAAGGAGATAAATAATGATCATTATCTTAAACAATAAAACTAATTTTACAAGGGATGAATTTTTAGATTATAAAAATCATCTATCTCAAATTAATTACTACCATCCCTTAATTTTGTGTCCTAGTTCTTGCTATTTACCTTTTTGCCAAGAAACTACTCTTGGACTAGGTGCTCAAAACGTTAGTAAAACAAATTCCAAATCAGCAACTGGAGAAATAACTGCTCCACAATTAAAATCTCTAAATGTAAATTATTGTTTAGTAGGACATTCTGAAAGAAGAATACATTTAAACGAAGATAGTAATGACATCAGTGCAAAAATTAAAAATTTATTAGCAGAAGATATTATTCCAATATTATGTATTGGAGAAAATGAGGAAGAGTACCAAAATAACAAAATAAAAGAGGTACTCCTAAAAGATCTAAAGGCCTCTTTTTCTGCCGTTTCATACTTAGATCAGCAAAAAATAATAATTGCATATGAACCAATATGGGCAATTGATAGCGATACCATTCCAACAAACAAGGAAATAGAAGAAACTACGGAATTTATAAAAGGAATATTTCCAAATAATATAGTTCTATATGGAGGCGGAGTAACATCCGATAATATTTACGAACTATCCCAAATAAAAACAGTTGATGGCTTTCTACTAGGAAGGCTAGGAAATAATATCAATGAATTAGAAGAGTTTTTAAAAAATATTTAAAAATTCTTCTTTTTTTGACATAAATTTACTTATTCGACAAAAGTTGTCATTTTTAGTACCTACAAAAAGTAAGAATTTTGTTATATAATGAAATAGCGTAGTAGTGTATGAAAGGAGAAAACATGGCAAAAACTCGCGTACTAATGATAGATGATAATATAGAGTTAGTAAAAATGGTAAAGGAGTATTTTAGTAAAGAGAAGGATATCAGTATAGTCTTAGAGGCACATAATGGAGAAGAGGGCTTCAATATTATTGATAAAAAGAGAGATGAATACGATCTTATCCTATTAGATTTGGTGATGCCTAAAAAGGATGGCAAATCAGTTCTTGAAGATATGAAAACTAAAGGTATTGATAAAAAAGTCATTGTACTTACATCATATAATACCCCGGACATAATAAGAAAAACATCAGAGCTTGGAATAAGTTATTTTATCTTAAAACCTTTTGAATTAAAGGCTCTCGAAAAATGCATTAATGAAGTTATGGATCAAGATAAATATAGTTCGAAATCAATCGATTTATACCATAACAATTTGGAAAAATCTATTACAAAAATATTGCACGAACTTGGTGTACCTTCACATATAAAAGGGTATCAATATATAAGAGATGACATTATCATGATTTATGATTGCCCAGGGATAGTTGGAGGAATTACTAAAGAACTATATCCTGATATAGCAAAAAAGTATGATACCACAGTATCGCGCGTAGAGCGAGCAATTAGGCACGCTATCGAGGTTAGCTGGAATAGAGGAAATTGGGATTTGATGGAGGAAATATTTGGCCATAGTGTCGACATTGATAAAGCTAAACCAACGAATTCTGAATTTATCGTTACAGTAGCAGATAAATTACGTTTAGAATTTCATGAAAATACGGTAACTTTTTAAAGTATAAGACAAGCAGTAGTAGTCTTTTTTTTATATCTAAATTTATTGTAAAAATATGTAAATTATAAGATTTTATGACAGATAAGTCTTTTTTTATGATAACATTTATTTAGGAATAATTTTATAATAGGAGATAAAAATGAATACTAAAAAACAAAGAAGGTTATTATGCCTTATTTGATACAACAGGTAAACAATTAACTGATTTTATATTTAGCAAAGTAAAAGATTTTTATAATGATACCTCCGTTGTTATTACCAAAGATGGAAAAAGTGGCATAATAAAAGACATGGCAATACTTAGTTAGTTTAGGCAAGTATAAAAAAATATATAGTACAGGTCCCCTATATAACCTAATTACTAATGATAATAAAAATAAATATATAAATTCAGAAGGAGAACAAATTTTAACAAATGCTACCAGTGACTATTCATTATATCAACCAACTAACTCCCAATATTTATATTTATTTTATAATTCAGCTGAGTTAAAGATACTAAACTATGATGGAAAACAAATATAGCATATTTAGCAAAAACGTATGACAATAGTTATAGTTATTATACTTCAATAGGTGAAAAACTAAATGATTCAGCATATTTAAGGGGTAGCACGAAATTTAATAAAGATGGTTATGCGATTGCAAAAAAAGCTATGCAAAAATACAATATAATAAATAAAGATGGTAAAGATACATCCACATCTTATCAAACATTATATCAAATTAGTCTGGAAAATTATTACTGTGGTACTAATGGTCCTACAAAATACTTACTAGACAGTAATGGAAATATAATAGCTCAAGGGTTTAATAATTATGAATATATTCAAACTAAAGAAACATTAAGGGATAAAATTTTCATTATATATGAAGACAGAACAGAAATATATAATGTTCAAAAGAAAAAAGTAGCTGCAACAATAAATACTACAGGGCTAAAATTTGATTCTTATTATGCATATGAGATAATTGGAGATACAACTAATTATTATTCATATGAAAATGGAGATAAGTTTTATACGTTATCGGAAACATAATTAAAATGTTATTTCTTACATATGTTGACTAAAATCAAAAAGAAATATATACTTATTTTATAAAATATGTGCGGAGGTGACAATTAATGGAACGAAAAATAACAACCTACTTACAGAAATGGAAAAATGACTTAGTTAGAAAGCCTTTATTAATCTATGGCCCAAAACAAGTCGGGAAAACATTTGCTATTTTAGAGTTTGGTGAAAAAGAATATAAAAACGTAGTCTATTTTAATACCGATAATAATAAAGAACTAGATGATTTATTTACCAAAGAAAAATCTCCTGAAAGAATTATTTTATCACTATCATTATTATCAGGAGAAACTATCTTAAAAGATGATACATTAATAGTTTTAGACAATGTTGATAACTTAGAACTTATCAAAACTATTAAACTTTTTGGTAGTTATCTCAGTAAATATCATATTATTATGATTACTTCACATAGGGATAACCTAAATAAATATAAAGGCGAAGAGCTACAATTTAAATTCATGACAAACATGGACTATGAAGAATACCTATGGGCTAGAGGAGAAAATGAACTAGCTAATTTAATTAGAGAGTCATTTAATAAGCGAAAAACATGTCCCTTCCACCGGTTGGCACTAGATTTATTTTCTGAGTACTTAATGACTGGAGGAATGCCTGAAGTAGTAGCAGCAAATATCAGTGGACTTGGTGCCTATAAAATTGATGCAATCAAACAAAAAATAAAAGATATATATATAAAAGAATTAACCGAGTCAACAAACTTAATAGATATCGAAAGATCTATTGCTGTGTTTAATTCTCTACCATATCAATTAAAGAAAGACAATAGAAAGTTCCAATATGGACTATTAGGATTTGGACGCAGAAAAAAAGAGTATGATAATGCTATTAGTTATCTTGTTAATAATCAAATAGCCTATAGAAGCTATAAAATTACAGATGTGAAATCACCACTTAGTAGTTGCCGTCAACCAGATAGCTTTAAATTATATATGAATGATGAAGGAATTCTATATTCAATGCTACATCTTTCACAAAAAGAATTTATGGCTAATGAAAAAGTACGTCAAATATTATATGAAAACCATATAGCAAAAACACTTGCTGAGGCTAACTATGCCTTATATTACTATCAATCAGAAGGAAAAGCTGAAGTTGATTTTGTTATACAAAACAGAATGGGAAAGATTATTCCAATAGAACTTGCAACCATTTCTAATTCTAAAGCTAAATCTCTATCAGTATTTATGAAAAAGTATACTGTTTTAGAAGCTTATAGAATTACGGAGAATAACTTTTCTACTAAGAAAGAAGTAAGATATTTACCAGTATATGCAGTTTTTTGTTTAAATGATTTAAAAATATAGGAGGATTTATGACAAAAATAATATTTACAATTTTAGATGGTTTTGGATATCGTGAAGAAAAACACGGGAATGCAATTTTAAACGCTAATATTCCAAATTTAAAAAATATATGGGCAAACTATCCACATAGTCTATTAACCGCTAGTGGAAAAAAGGTTGGATTACCAGAAGGACAAATGGGTAATAGTGAAGTAGGGCATTTAAATATTGGTGCCGGTAGAATAGTTTATCAACCGCTAGAAAAAATAAATAAGAGTATTGAAGATAAAGAAATATTTAATAACAAGGAATTATTAGCTACCATGAATCACGTTAAAAGTAATGATTCCGCATTACATATTTTTGGCCTATTAAGTGATGGAGGAGTGCATTCTCATATAAATCACCTTTTTGCACTTATTGATATGTGTAAAAAAGAAGGTCTACAAAAAGTTTATTATCATGTCTTTTTAGATGGACGCGATACCTTACCAAATATAAAAGATAAATTCTTGACTGAATTGGACAATAAAATAAAAGAAACATCAACAGGAAAGATTGCTACAATCTCAGGAAGATATTATGCTATGGATAGAGATAATCGTTGGGATAGAATTGAAAAAGCTTACAATGCCATTGTAAATGGTGAAGGAATGCAATTTAATAACTATCATGAATTAGTTGATTATACTAATGAGAATAATATTACAGATGAGTTTGTAATACCAGCAGTAATAGATAAAAATGCAACATTAAAAGATAATGATGGATTAATTGTTTTCAACTTTAGACCAGATAGAATACGTGAATTGTTTATGGCTATTACTAATCCAAATTTTAAGGAATTTCCTGTAAAACATTTTAACAATATAAAATTAACTACCATGATGCATGTTTCAGATGATCTAGTATCTACTCAAGCATTTCCAAATGAAAATATGCTTAATACCTTTGGTGAATATATTAGTAATAAAAACCTTACTCAATTAAGAATAGCCGAAACGGAAAAATATGCTCATGTTACCTACTTCTTTGATGGTGGTGTCGAAAAAGACTTACCAGGCTGTAAAAGGATTCTAATTCCATCTCCTAAAGTTGCAACATATGATTTAAAACCGGAAATGAGTGCTAATGAAATAACAGATAAGTTACTGGAAGTAGTTGATAATTATGATGTTGTTATTTTAAATTTTGCTAACTGTGATATGGTTGGGCATACAGGGAATATGGAAGCTACAATAAAGGCCATCGAAACAGTTGATAAAAATATTGGTCGCATATTTGCTAAAGCTAACGAATTAAATGCCACTATGTTAATTACAGCAGATCACGGTAACTGTGATATCATGCTAGATGATAATAATAACGTTATTACATCTCATACCACATCACCAGTTCCATTTATTGTAACAGATAAAAATATCAAGCTAAAAAATGGAAAACTAGGTGATATAGCTCCAACGATGCTAGAGATATTAGGCTTAAAACAACCTGTTGAAATGACTGGAGAAAGCTTAATAGAAAAATAGGTATATAAGACAAATAGACTAAAAGAGTTGCTATTTGTTTTTTTATAAAAATAGAAATATTTGGTATATTGCATAAATAGAACAAATGTATTAAAATTAAGCTGGTGATATTAATGAAAGAGGGAGAAAAAAGAATAATATTTCATATAGATGTTAATAATGCTTTTCTATCGTGGACAGCAGTAAAGATGCTTAAAGACGGTGAAAAATTAGACATAAGAAAAATCCCTTCAGTAATTGGCGGCGAGGAAAAGGAAAGACATGGAATAGTTTTAGCAAAAAGTATGCCGGCAAAAAAGCGAGGAGTTCAAACGGCTGAAACACTATATAGTGCCAGACAAAAATGCCCTAATTTAAAAGTATTTAAGCCGGATTATAGTTGGTACTATGAACAGTCTAATTTAATGTATCAGTATTTGACAACATATACTCCCCTTATAGAAAGATATTCTATTGATGAATGCTTTTTAGATTTATCTGGAACATCATTACTATATAAGAATTATGAAATGTTAGCCGAGAAAATAAAAAATGATATAAAAATAAATTTTGGTTTTACCGTTAATGTTGGCATAGGAAACAATAAACTTTGTGCTAAAATGGCCTCAGACTTTGAGAAACCAGATAAAGTTCATACTCTATATAATGAGGAGATAATGAAGAAGATGTGGCCCCTCCCTATCGGGGACTTATTCATGGTTGGAAAAAGTACAGCCGCAAAGTTAAGAGAACTTGGTATTGAAACTATAAGAGATCTAGCAATATGTAAACCAGAAAAAATACAAAGGTATTTCAAAAATCAAACCTCATTCCTCATAAATTCTGCTAACGGAATAGATGAAACAAAAGTTACTCCTAGAACAAATAAATCCGATAGCATAAGCATATCGGAAACACTTCCTTATGATTGCTCGGATATAGAAGTAATAAAAGATATATTATTTAGACAAACAGAAGAAGTAAGTAGAAATTTAAGAAATCAAAAACAATATGCTAAAACAATAGCGATAACATATAAAAATAATATCTTTAATAGTTACCAAAAACAAAATAAACTACCTCATCCAGAAAATTTAACGGTAGAAATATATAAGGCAATTATAGATCTTTTAGAAAAAAGTTGGCGTAATGAACCAATCAGAAATATTGGAATGAGACTTGGAGACTTAACAGATAACAAAAATGAACAAATTTCATTGTTTAGTGAACCGGTAATTGAAGATGAATCAGATAAAATGCAAGAAATTGTTGATGATATAAATAATAAATATGGTGGAAACGTTATAATACCAGCATCAATTAAATTAATAGGTAAAAAAAATTCGAGAAAAAAGCTTTATTAAAGTATTATAAAAAATAAATTGCAAAAAAACGAAAAAATTGTTGCAAAATAACAACTTTCATGCTAAAATTATAGCTGTGTGACTGCTTAGATGTGTGAGGTTGCTGATACTCCAGGTAAAGTTGTTATTTGGATATCAGGTTATTTGCACGGAGCAAGTCTATACTAAGATATAGGCGAAGGGAGGATTTTTAATGTCAACAGAAAAAATACGTATTAGAATGAAAGCATACGATCACAAAGTGCTTGATAATGCAGTAACTAAAATAGTTGAAACAATTAAAAGATCAGGTGGAGAAATCTCTGGACCAGTTCCACTTCCAACTGAAATCGAAAAGTTTACAATTTTAAGAGCTGTTCATAAGTACAAAGATTCTCGTGAACAATTTGAAATGCGTACACACAAGAGATTGATTGATATCAAAAACCCAAGTAAGGAAACAATTGAAGCACTAGCTCATTTAGACTTACCAAGTGGCGTAGAAATTGAAATCAAAACAAAATAATAGGAGGAAATAATAATGAAAGGAATCTTAGGTAAAAAAATCGGGATGACTCAAGTATTTACTAAAGATGGTAAATTAATTCCGGTTACTGTTATTGAAGTAGAACCAAATGTTGTTACACAAATCAAAACAGTAGAAAATGATGGTTATGAAGCTATTCAATTAGGAACTGATACAATTCGTGAAAAATTGAGTAACAAACCAGAAATGGGTCATACAAAGAAAGCTAATACTGAACCTAAGCGCTTCTTAAAAGAAATTAGAGGAGTAAATGTTAACGAATATACATTAGGTCAAGTAATTGGTGCAGATATCTTCGAAGAAGGAGAAATCGTTGATGTTACAGGAACTAGTAAAGGAAAAGGTTTCCAAGGTGTCATCAAACGTTATAACCAATCTCGTGGTCCAATGGGACATGGTTCTCAATATCACAGAGGTGTTGGTTCATTAGGTACTATGAGACCTATGCATGTATTAAAGGGTAAAAAACTTCCTGGTCAAATGGGTAATGTTACAAGAACTGTTCAAAATCTTGAAATTATTCAAGTTGATAAGGAAAATAATTGTATTTTAGTTAAAGGTAATGTTCCAGGAGCTAAAAAGTCTTTTGTAACTATTAAAACTGCTGTTAAGAATCCTGAAAAAAAGAATGAAAAAGCAGATCTAATTAGTTATGAAGAAAAAGCAGTTGAAACAAGTGAAGCTACAACTGAAAATGCAGAATAATCATCACTCTATAAAATATTTTAAAAATTAATATTGTGATGAAAGGAGGAAACAAGAATGAAAAAAGTAGAACTTTTAAATCTAAATGGTGAAAAAGTAAAAGACTTTAAACTAAATGAAAATATATTTGATATTACCCCAAACGATAAAGTTTTATATGATGCAATCATTTTAGCAAGAGCATCTTTAAGACAAGGAACTCATAAAACAAAGAACCGTTCTGAAGTTAGTGGTGGAGGAAGAAAGCCATGGAGACAAAAAGGAACAGGTCGTGCAAGACAAGGTTCAATAAGAGCTGTACAATGGGTTGGTGGAGGAAATTATGGAACTCCAGTACCTAGAGATTACAGTAAAAAACAAAACCGTAAGGAAAGACAATTAGCATTAAGAACTGCATTAACTGAGAAAGTTAACGATAAAGAATTAATTGCGGTTGAAAATCTTACATTAGAAACTCCAAAAACAAAAGATATGATTAATCTACTTACTAATTTAAAAATTGCTGATAAGAAAGTATTAATCGTTGTTAAAGAATTGGAAGAAAACTTAATTTTAGCTTCAAGAAATCTTCAAAATGTTGCTTTAATAACAGCAGATGAAATCAATGTTTTAGACTTAGTAGCAACAAACGTTGTATTAATCACAGAAGATGCACTTAAAGCTATAGAGGAGGTGCTAGCATAATGGATACTAAGTATTTAGAAATAATTAAAGCACCAGTGATTACAGAAAAATCACAAAATGCAATGCAAAATGGACAATATACATTCAAGGTTGATCCAAAAGCTAACAAAACAGAAATTAAAACTGCTATTGAAAAATTATTCAATGTTAAGGTAGTTAAGATTTCAACAATTAATGAAAAACCTAAAAAGAAAAGAGTTGGCCGTTATACAGGTTTAACAAACCGTTCAAAGAAAGCTATCGTAACATTAGCTGAAGGTCAAACTATTGAACTTGGTTAGAAAGGAGAATGAATTATGGCAATAAGAAATTATAAACCTACTACACCAGGTCGTAGAAAAATGAGTACATTAATCAATGACGAAATTACAAAAGCTACTCCTGAAAAAAGTCTAACTGTAACATTAAAGAAAAACAGCGGACGTAATAATCAAGGTAAAATTACAACTCGTCACCAAGGTGGAAGAGTTAAAAGAAAATATCGTATCATTGATTTCAAGAGAAATAAATTAAATGTACCTGGAGTTGTAGCAAGTATAGAATATGATCCAAACAGAACAGCAAACATTGCTTTAATTAATTATGTAGATGGAGAAAAAAGATATATAATTGCACCAAAAAATTTAACAGTTGGTACAAGAATCGAAGCTGGTGAAAATGTTGATATTATAATCGGTAATGCTTTACCACTTATGAACATTCCAGTTGGTACAGTAGTACATAATATTGAACTTCGTCCTGGTAAAGGTGGAGAATTAGCAAGATCTGCTGGTTCATCTGCACAAATATTAGGTCGTGAAGGTAAATATGTAATGCTACGTTTATCTAGTGGTGAACAAAGAAAGGTTTTAGGAACATGTATGGCAACAGTTGGAGAAGTTGGAAATGAAGACTCTTCACTTGTTAAAGTTGGAAAAGCTGGACGTAACCGTTACAAAGGTATTAGACCAACAGTACGTGGTTCTGTTATGAACCCTAATGACCATCCACATGGTGGTGGTGAAGGACGTGCTCCAGTAGGACGTAAGGCACCAATGACTCCATGGGGTAAACCAGCACTTGGATATAAGACACGTAAGAAAAAACAATCTGATAGTTTAATTGTACGTCGTCGTAATAGTAAATAGGAAAGGATGATTAAAAATGGCTAGAAGTTTAAAAAAGGGACCTTATGTATTTGATAGATTACTAAAAAAGGTTCGTGAACTAAATAAATCTGGAAAAAAAGAAGTCATTAAAACTTGGTCACGCCGTTCCACAATTTATCCTGATTTTATAGGACATACATTTGCGGTTCACAATGGTAAAGAATTTATTCCAGTTTATGTAACCGAAGATATGGTAGGACATAAATTAGGCGAATTTGCTTTAACACGTAAATTTGGTGGACATGGACAAGACAAATAAATTAAATAATGACTAGGAGGGAAAATATGGAAGCAAAAGCAATAGCTAAATCACTTCGTGTTTCTCCAATTAAGACAAGAATAACAATTGACTTAATAAGAGGAAAAAAAGTGAGTGAAGCACAAACCATATTAAGTAATATTAATAAAAAATCAGCAAGACTAATAAAAAAAGTATTAGACTCTGCTGTTGCTAATGCTGTCAATAACAATGGAGCAGATGCTGCAACATTATATGTTAAAGAAGCAAGAGTAGATGCTGGTCCAGTTATGAAACGTCATTTATTTGATTCACGTTCTCATATTGGACATAAAGATAGAAGAACTAGTCACATTGTTATTACAGTGGCTACAAAATAACAAGGAGGAAAAAGCTATGGGACAAAAAGTTAATCCTAATGGACTTAGACTTGGTATCAATAAAGACTGGGAAGCAAAATGGTATGCAGGCAAAAAAGATTTCGCTAAGACTTTAAAACAAGATGTCTTAATTCGTGAATATTTTGAAAAAAACATGAAAAATGCCGGTATTGCTAAAGTTGAAATTGAAAGAAATGCTAAAAGATGTGAAGTTACAGTTCATACTTCAAAACCTGGTGTAATGATCGGTAAAGGTGGAGAAGAAATAGAAAAATTAAAAACTACATTGTCTAATATCACAGGTGAAAAAATTCAAATTTCAATCGTTGATATTAAAAAGGCTGAATTAAATGCTCAATTAGTAGCAGATGATATAGCTAGACAAATTTCAAATAGAATTTCATTCCGTATGGCTCAAAAGAGAGCTATAAGAAATGCAATGAAAGCAGGAGCAAAAGGAATTAAAACTTCTGTATCTGGAAGATTAGGTGGAGCTGATATGGCTCGTAAAGAAGGATATACAGAAGGAACTATTCCACTACATACATTAAGAGCAGATGTTGATTATGCAACATCAGAAGCTGATACAACATTTGGTAAGATTGGTGTTAAAGTATGGATTTACAAAGGAGAAATACTTTCAAAATCAAATAATGATGCACCAAAGAAAGCTCCAAAAAAAGCCAAAACTGAGGGAGGTAAGTAATTATGTTAATACCATCAAGAACAAAATATCGTCGTGTTCATAGATTACCTCATGAAGGAAAATCTCGTGGAAACACAGAACTACATTTTGGTGAATATGGATTACAAGCAAAAGAAGGTGCTTGGATTACAGCTAACCAAATAGAAGCAGCTCGTGTTGCCATGACTCGTTATATGAAGCGTGGTGGTAGAGTATATATTAATATTTTCCCACATATGCCATTAACAAAAAAACCTATCGGAACTCGTCAAGGTAAAGGTAAAGGTAACGTAGAAGGATGGGTAGCAGTAGTTAAAGAAGGAAAAATCATGTTTGAAATTTCTGGAGTTACAGAAGAAGTAGCACGTGAAGCTCTAAGACTTGCTAGTCATAAATTACCTATCACTACAAAATTTGTAAAGAAAGAACAGGGTGGTGAATAAAATGAAGGTTAAAGAAATTAGAGAATTATCAACAGAAGATATTAATGCTAAGTTAAAAGAAACAAAAGAAGAATTATTCAATTTACGCTTTCAACAAGCAACAGGTAATCTTGAAAAGCCTTCAAGAATTCGTGATTTAAGACACACTGTTGCAAGATTAAAAACAGTTCTAAAAGAACGTGAAACAGTTGAGAAGGAGGGTTAATGATGAAAGAAACTATTAAGAAAGAATTAGTAGGAAAAGTAGTAAGTGCAACAAACAACAAAACTATTACAGTTTTAGTTGAAACTTATAAAACTCATCCTTTATATCATAAAAGAGTTAAGCAATCAAAGAAATACGCAGTACATGATGAAACAAATAAAGCAAAAGTTGGTGACGTTGTACGTATCGTATCTACAAAACCAATTTCAAAAACAAAGCGTTTCTATTTAAAAGAAATAGTAAAAGAAGCAGTAATTATATAATGCTTGGTGAAGGAGGAAAATTATGTTACAACAAGAAAGTAGATTAAAAGTAGCTGACAACTCTGGAGCTCGTGAATTATTAGTAATTCGTGTACTTGGAGGAAGTAAAGTCAAGACTGCTAACATCGGTGACGTTGTAGTTGGAACTGTAAAAGATGCAATTCCAAATTCTAATGTACCTAAAGGAAAAGTTGTAAAAGCAGTTATCGTTCGTAGCCGTCAAGGTGTTCGTCGTGAAGACGGAAGCTACATAAAATTCGATGACAATGCTTGCGTTATCATCCGTGATGATAAGAGTCCAATAGGAACTCGTGTTTTTGGACCAGTAGCAAGAGAACTTCGTGATAAAGATTATATGAAAATCGTATCTTTAGCAAAAGAAGTACTATAATAAGGAGGACAATATGAACTTTAAAGTTGGAGATCAAGTTGTAGTTATTGCTGGTTCTAATAAAGGAAAAACAGGAAAAATAATTAAGACATTAAAAGCAGAAAACAAAGTAGTTGTTGAAGGTGTTAACATGGTTAAGAAACATGTTCGTGAAACAGCTAATAGTACAGGTGGTATTCTTGAAGTAGAAGCACCAATTCATGCATCAAATGTTATGATTGTAGATCCTAAAACAAAGAAAAGAACTAGAATAGGACATACAACAAATAAAAATAATAAAAAAATAAGAATCACTAAAAAATCAAACGTTGAGCTTGATTAATTGGAAGGAGGGTAAAATATGAACCGCCTAAAAGAAAAATACTTAAATGAAGTTGTTCCAAGTTTAAAAGAAAAACACAATTATAATTCAATAATGGAAGTACCAAAATTAGAAAAGATAGTAATCAACATGGGTGTTGGTGATGCAACTACTAATTCAAAATTATTAGATGCAGCTGTTGCTGATTTAAAGAAAATTTCAGGACAACAACCTGTTATTACTAGAGCTAAGAAATCAATCGCTGGTTTCAAGGTAAGAGAGGGTCAAGCCATTGGATGTAAAGTAACTCTACGTGGAGAAAATATGTATACATTCATGGATAAATTAATTTCTATCTCATTACCTTTAGTAAGAGATTTCCGTGGTGTTAGCCCAAGAGCATTTGATGGTCGTGGAAATTACACAATGGGAATTAAAGAACAATTAATCTTTCCAGAAATTGAATTTGATGATGTTGTAAAAGTTCGTGGTATGGATATCGTATTCGTAACAACAGCAAAAAGTAATGCAGAAGCATTTGATTTATTAAATGAACTAGGAATTCCTTTTAGAAAGTAATTGGAGGGTAAAATGGCAAAAAAAAGTATGATTGTAAAAGCTAACAGAAAGCCAAAATACAAAGTACGTGAATATACTCGTTGCTCACGTTGTGGTAGACCACACGCTGTTATGAGTAAATTCGGTATATGTCGTATTTGCTTTAGAGAATTAGCTTATAAAGGACAAATACCAGGTGTTAAAAAATCAAGCTGGTAATTGGAAAGGAGGATATTTATGGCAGTAGTAACAGATACAATTGCAGATATGTTAACACGTATACGTAATGCAAACCAAATGCGTTATGAAAGCGTAGAAATCCCTGCTTCTAAAGTAAAAAATGATATTGCTAGAATTTTAAAAGAAGAAGGATTTATTAATGATTATAAAGTAGAAGGTAGAACTCTTACTGTAAATTTAAAATATGCAGATAAAAAAGAGAGAGTTATCACTGGACTAAAGAGAATTTCCAAACCAGGACTTCGTGTCTATGCTAAGAGTGAAGAACTTCCAAGAGTTTTGAATGGCTTAGGTATTGCAATTATTTCTACTTCAAAAGGAATAATGACAGATAAAGAGGCACGTAAGGAAAACATAGGTGGAGAAGTTCTTGCTTATATTTGGTAATTTATATAGGAGGAAATAAAAATGAGCCGTATTGGAAATCGTATAATAACGGTACCTAATGGTGTAACAGTAGCTAATGAAGATGGTATAGTAAAAGTTACTGGACCAAAGGGAACATTACAACAAAAAATGTTGAATAAAATCACGATGAAACAGGACGCTGATAAGTTAGTTCTTGAACGTAGCGATGAATCAGCTAAAGCTAATCATGGTACTATGAATTCTTTAATCACAAACATGATTACAGGAGTTACAGAAGGATATCAAAAAGGATTAGAAATAATTGGTGTTGGTTACAATTTTAAAGTTCAAGGTTCAACACTAACTATTAAAGCTGGTTATTCACATCCTGTTGACATGAAAGTACCTGAAGGTTTAACTGTAGAAGCAGTAAGTAATACTGAAATTATAGTTAAAGGTATTGATAAAGCACAAGTTGGTAAATTTGCTGCTGAAATTAGAAAAGTAAGATCACCAGAGCCATATAAAGGTAAAGGTATTCGTTACAAAGGTGAACATGTTAATCGTAAAGAAGGAAAGAAAGCTGCTAAATAGTAGGAAGGGAGAATAAAGGTTATGATAAAAAAAGAATCTCGTAATAGTATGCGTTTAATTCGTCATAAACGTATTCGTAATAAAATTATGGGAACAAGTGAAGTACCAAGATTAAGCGTATATCGTTCAAATACTGGTATTTATGCACAAATTATAGACGATGAAACAAGAACTACTCTAGTATCTGCTTCCTCATTAGATAAAGATTTAAACTTAAAAAATGGAAGTAATGTAGAAGCAGCTAAAGTTGTTGGTAAGAGTATTGCTGAAAAAGCAAAAAAAGCTAACATCACAAAAGTAGTATTTGATAGAGGTGGTTACCTTTATCATGGACGTGTAGAAGCATTAGCAAATGCTGCACGTGAAAATGGATTAGAATTCTAATAGGAGGGTATTATGCAAAAGAAAAACATGGAACCTAAAGCAAAATTACTTGAAGAATTAGTAATTGACGTTAAAAGTGTTGTTAAAGTAAACAAAGGTGGACGTCAAAGACGTTTTTCAGCTACAGTTGTTGTAGGTGACAGAAACGGAAAAGTTGGATTAGGTACAGGTAAAGCTGCCGAAGTACCTGATGCAATTAAAAAAGCAATTCAAGATGCCAACAAGAACATAATTCAAATACCTCTAATTGACGGAAGAACAATTTCTCACGAAACAATTGGAACTAGTGGAGCTGCACGTGTAATTTTAAAACCTGCTAAAGCTGGTACTGGTATCATTGCTGGTGGATCTGTTCGTGCAGTTCTTGAATTAGCCGGAGTACGTGATATTGTATCTAAAGCATTAGGTGCAAGAACTAAGTTAAATATGGCACAAGCTGCTATAAATGGACTTAAATCAATTAAAACACCAGAAGAAGTTGCCAAACTTCGCGGTAAAACAGTAGAGGAGATATTAGGATAATGAAGTTACATGAATTAGAAAAAAATATCGGAGCTACTCATAGTAAAAAGCGTGTTGGACGTGGTTCTGGTAGTGGATTAGGAAAAACTAGTGGAAAAGGACAAAAAGGTCAAAAGGCTCGTAGTGGTGGTAGCATCAACCCAGTATTCGAAGGTGGACAATTACCACTATATCGTCGTATTCCAAAAAGAGGTTTCTCAAATGCCTTATTCAAAACAGAATATTCTATTATCAATGTAGAAGATTTAAATGTATTTGAAGATGGAACAGTAGTAACACCTGCATTATTAAAAGAAGCAGGACTTGTAAAAAAAGAATTAGATGGTATTAAAGTACTAGGTGAAGGAAAGTTAGAAAAGAAATTAACTGTACAAGCTAACAAATTTTCTAAATCTGCCATTGAAAAAATCAATGAATCAGGTAGCAAAATTGAGGTGATCTAGTATGTTCAAAACCATGAAGCAACTATTTACTCCAACAAATAAGGATTTAAGACACAGGATATATTTTACCTTTCTTGTTCTAGCAATATTCATTATTGGGTGCTCAATAAGGGTTCCTGGTACTGAAAATGTTAGTAACAATTTAGGCTTCCTTGAATTATTAAATTCTATGGGTGGAGGAGCATTCAAGAAATTTTCAATATTTGCTTTAGGGGTTATGCCTTACATCACAGCATCTATTATAATGCAACTACTAGAAATGGATATTTTTCCATATTTTGCAGATTTGGCTAAACAAGGTCATACTGGTAGACAAAAACTAAATAAAATAACAAGATATATGGGAATTGCTTTTGCATTTATCGAAGGATATGCCTTTGCCTTTGCTTTCTATGGCAAGTCAGGAAATCCTCTAGATTATTTATATATATCTACAGTTTTAACTGCTGGAACAGCCTTCCTATTATGGTTAGGTGATCAAATAACTGAAAAAGGTGTAGGAAATGGTATCAGTTTAATAATTATGGCCGGTATCATTGCTACTTTACCAGAAATGTTTGTTACAGCTTTTGAAAGTTTAGTTGCTTTTGATACAGCTCAAACAACAGTACTTGGTATTGTAAAATTTATAATATTTACACTTATTTATATTGGAATATTAGTAGGAATAATCTTCATTCAAGAATCAGAAAGAAGAGTACCTATACAATATGCAAATAAATCAACAAGTTCTTATTCTCAAAGTCAGTCATATGTTCCAATCAAAATAAATTCAGCAAATGTAATGCCAGTAATCTTTGCATCAAGTTTACTTAGTATTCCAAGTATTATTGCAGCAGCAATAAACAAAGAAGGATTCTCATTATTTGTTCAAAAGTATATTAGTTATACAACCCCAACAGGTTTTATAATGTATACTGTACTTATATTTTTGTTTTCATATTTCTATACTTTCATTCAAATGAGACCTGATGAATTTTCTAAAAATTTACAGGAGAATGGAGGATATATTCCAGGGGTAAGACCAGGAAAAGAAACAGAAACTTACTTAAGTAAAATATTATCTAGAATTACAGTTTTAGGTGCGGTATTTTTAACTGTAGTCGCAGGAATACCTATTATATTCTCTGCAGTTTCAAACTTACCAACAAGTGTTTCAATTGGTGGTACAGGAATATTAATCGTTGTTGGAGTTGCTCTTGAAACTTATAAACAGTTAGAGGGAAGTCTCCTAACAAGAAATTATAAAAAAGGATATAGTAGAAGATAAAATGAAAAATATAATGTTTATTGCTCCACCCGCCGCAGGAAAGGGAACACAAGCCGAACTAATAGAAGAACGGTATAAAATTCCCCACATCTCAACGGGTGACATATTAAGAGAAATAGCAAAAGAAAACAGTGAAATTGGTAACTATGTACATGAAACATTAATAAGTGGAAATTTAGTTAAAGATGAAATAACTTATCAATTAATAGAAAAAAGACTATCAGAAGATGATTGTAAGAATGGATTTATTATTGATGGCTTTCCACGAAATTATGAACAAGCTATTGCTTACGATAATATACTAGAAAAATTAGGATATGAAATAGGAATAGTAATAGCGATTGACATAGATAAAAAAGAGTTAGAAAAAAGAATAACTGGAAGAAGAATATGTGATAGTTGCCATGCTGTTTACAATATTAATGAAGAAGCAAAAAAACCTATAATTGAATCTGTTTGTGATAAATGTGGTGGCAAGTTAAGACAACGTAATGATGACAATATAGAAGCCTTTCAAAACAGATACGTTACATATCAAGCTAAAACAGAACCAATTATTAAACACTATGAAGAAAAAAAGGTTTTATATCATGTAAACGGTAATCAATCAATTAATCAGATATTTAACGATATAGAAAAAATTATTAATAATAATAATTAATTTGAAAGTTGGTGATTAAAAATGATAACAATTCGAAGTGAAAGAGAGATTGCACTTTTAAAAAAGGCTGGTAACATAGTTTATCAGACACATCAATATTTAAAGCCATATATAAAAGAAGGTATTAAAACTTCTGAATTAAATAGAATGGCTGAAGAATTTATTCTAAGTAAAGATGCAACCCCTTCATTTAAGGGATATGAAGGATTTCCATATACTTTATGTATTAGTATAAATGATGAAGTAGTACATGGATTTCCAAGTAATAGAAAATTAAAAAAAGGTGATATTATCACTATCGATATTGGAGCATGTTATAAAGGATATCATGGTGACTCTGCTTGGACATATAAAGTTGGAGAGATTACTCCAGAAGAAGAGGCCTTGCTAAAAAACACAGAAGAATCACTATTTATAGGTTTAGCACAAATAAAACCAGGAAATCGAATTGGTGATATTGGTAATGCTATAGAGCAATTTGCCAAAAAGAATCATCTAGGTGTTGTCAAAGAATTATGTGGTCATGGCGTTGGTACCACAGTGCATGAATCACCAGACGTTCCAAATTATGGAAAAGCTGGTACAGGACCATTACTAAGAGAAGGAATGGTAATAGCAGTAGAACCAATGCTAACATTAGGCAGTCCATCAATTTATATTGAAGATAATGATTGGACTGTTGTAACACAAGATCATAGTCCATCAGCTCACTATGAACATACAGTAGTTGTAACCAAAGATGGATACGAGATATTAACAGGAGAGTGAAGAGATGGCAAAAGAAGATACAATTGAAATAGAAGGCAAAGTTCTAGAAATTATTCCTGGTGGAAAATTTAAAGTAGAGCTTGAAAATGGCCATATGATTGAAGCCTACGTTTCTGGTAAAATACGAATGAACTACATTCGCATTCTACCGGGTGATAAAGTAACGATGGAAATTTCTCCTTATGACTTAACACGTGGGCGTATTATCTATCGTAAATAATAGGAGGGAAAATTATGAAAGTAAAACCATCAGTAAAACCAATCTGTCCAGATTGTAAAGTTGTAAAACGAAAAGGTATAGTTAGGATTGTTTGTAAGAAAAATCCTAAACATAAACAAAAACAAGGTTAATTGGGAGGTGAATAAAAATGGCACGTATTAAAGGTGTAGATATACCAAATGATAAGCATATCGTAATTTCATTAACTTATATATATGGTATAGGAAGAAATTTAGCAAAAACAATTTGCGAAAATGCAGGTGTTGAACCTACAAAAAAAGCAGGAGACTTATCTCAAGAGGAATTAATTAAACTTCGTGATGAAATCAATAATCATTTAACAGAAGGTGATTTACGTCGTGAAGTTAATATGAATATAAAAACTAAGATGGAAATTAATTCTTACGAAGGTACTCGTCATAAAAAAGGATTACCTGTAAGAGGACAAAGAACTAATCGTAATGCCAGAACTCGTAAGGGTAAAGGTAAGACAGTAGCTAACAAGAAGAAAGTTTAATAGATAGGAGGTTAAATCATGGCTTATAAGACTAGAAAGAAAAAAGTAAAGAAGAATGTTCCTGAAGGTGTTGCACATATCCAATCAACATTCAATAATACTATCGTAACTATTACTGATAAAAACGGTAGCGTAATTAGTTGGGCATCAAGTGGAGCATTAGGATTTAAAGGAAGTAAAAAATCTACTCCATATGCAGCAGGATTATCTGCTGAATCAGCTGGTAAAGCAGCTTATGATATGGGAATGCGTAAAGTAGAGGTTTTTGTTAAAGGATTAGGTCCAGGACGTGAAACTGCAATCCGCTCTTTAGCAACAGCAGGACTTGAAGTAACATCAATTAACGATGTAACACCAATTCCACACAATGGATGCCGTCCACCAAAACGTCCACGTGGATAAGAGTTATAATAGAGATTAAAGGAGGTTAGTTTCATGTTACAATTTGAAAAACCAGTTTATAAAATTACAGATTCTGTAGAAAGTAATTTCTATGGAAAGTTTGAACTAGAACCATTAGAAAGAGGTTTTGGTAATACAATAGGTAATGCCTTAAGAAGAGTAATGTTATCTTCATTACCAGGTAGTGCTATCAGTAGTATCAAGATTGATGGTGTTCTTCATGAATTCCAAACAATTGATGGTGTATATGAAGATGTTGCAACTATTATCTTAAATTTAAAGGGTGTAGTTATTAAAAACCATACTAATGGACCAAAAACACTTCATCTAAATGCAACAGAAGAAGGTGAAGTAACAGCTGGTGACATTGAAAGCGATCCAGATGTTGAAATAATCAATAAAGATAAAGTAATTGCCACTTTAAGTAAAGGTGGAAAATTAAATATGGAAATCGTAGTTACTAATGGTCGTGGATATGTTGATAGTGAAATTAATAAAAAACTATTAGATATCAAAAAACCAGGTGTAATTGCAATTGATTCTTCATATTCTCCAATTGAAAGAGTATCATATGAAGTTGAACCAGCACGTGTTGGTCAAGATGAAACATATGATAAATTAGTTCTTGAAGTTTGGACTAATGGTTCAATGAAGCCAGAAGAGGCAATCGCTTTAGCCTCTAGAATATTAATAGAGCACTTTGAACTATTAACAGATTTATCTTCTATAGCAGATGTTAGCGGTATGATGATTGAAAAAACAGAAGATCCTAAGACTAAGGCCTTAGAAACTTCTATCGAAGACTTAGATTTCTCTGTACGTGCATATAACTGCTTAAAAAGAGCAGGTATTCATACTCTACAAGACCTTGTTAATAAGAGTGAATCAGATATGATGAAAATTCGTAATTTAGGTAAAAAATCATTAAAAGAAGTTCTAGATAGAATTAAAGATATGGGCCTAACATTACGTGATGAAGACTAAAAGAAGGAGGATGTATTATGGCATATAGAAAACTAGGACGCGATAATAAACATAGAAGAAGTATGCTTTCAACACTTACTAAACAAGTAATCGTAAATGAAAGTATTACTACTACTGAAACTCGCGCTAAAGAAGTTCGTAAATTCGTTGATAAAATGATAACTTACGGAAAAAAAGGAGATTTAGTATCTAGAAGAAAAGCATTAGCTTTCCTTAACAATGATAAAGAAATCGTAAGCAAGGTATTTGATGACTTAGCAAAACGTTATGAAAATCGCAATGGCGGATACACTCAAATTCTTAAACTTGGTGAACGTCGTGGAGATGATTCACTTATGGTAATTTTAAAATTAGTTGAAGAACCAGTAAAAGTTGAAGAAAAAGCAAAAAAAGCTCCTAAAAAAGCTGAAAAAGAAGAAGCTAGTAAATAATACTACTTCTTTTCTTTTTGCTTAAATATTGATATAATTAAAACATAAGAGGTGATATTATGAAAGCCTTAATAACTGGAGCATCTAGTGGGATTGGCATGGAAATAGCTAAAATTTTAGCCAAACATAAATGTGAACTAATTTTAGTAGCCCGTTCAAAAGAAAAACTAGAGGAGTTACAAAAAAAATTACCCACTAAGTCAACAATAATTGTGATGGACTTGTCAAACGAACAGAAGGTTAAAGAGTTATATATAGTAACAAGAAATCAAAATATCGATATAGTTATTAATAATGCTGGCTTTGGATTATGTGGGGATTATGAAAAAATACCAATATCAAAAGAATTAGAATTAATTGACACTAATATCAGGGCACTACACATATTAACAAAATCATTTTTACGTGACATGATAGAAAGAGATAGCGGTTATATTTTAAATGTTTCTTCATCAGCATCTTTTTTACCTGGTGGTCCACTCATGACAACATATTATGCATCTAAATCATATGTGAGTAGTTTAACTAACGGAATTTATTATGAATTAAAAAAACGAAAAAGTAATGTGTCTATATCACTTTTGTGTCCCGGACCTGTTAATACTAATTTCAATAATGTTGCTAATGTAGAATTTGGTGTCAAAGCATTAGATCCTGAGTTTGTAGCAAAGTATGCCATTGACGAAATGTTCAAAAAGAAGCGCCTAATTATTCCAGGTTTTAAAATGAAATTTGTAAAATTTATATCGAGATTTGTATCGGATGAATTCTTATTAAAAGCAAATTATAAAATTCAAAAGAAAAAAGTTAGAAAATAGCTTTCTTTTTTTTCAAAAATAATTATAATAAAGTTTAAATATTAGAGGTGGTAGCAATGGATAAAAAAAATATAATAAGCGTCAAAAACTTAAAATATAAAAATATCTTTGATGGATTAGATTTATCAATAAAACAAAATACCATCACTGCTATCTCAGGTTCAAATAATTGTGGTAAAACTACACTAATTAAAATATTAAGTGGCCTAATTACAGTAAAGGATACTGTAAAATTTAATGACTTATATCTAGAATCAATTAACAAAAATAAATTGTTTTATGATGAAGGGATAGTTATATTAAATGAAAAAATTGATTTTCTTTTTGATACAGTAAAAGAAGAGATACTATTCGTTTTAGACAATATTAATATTAGTGATGAAAAGAAAAAAGAAAGATATAATTTTATTATAAAATTACTTAATCTAACCAAGTATGAAAAATTAAATCCCAACGAGTTAAATAGAAATATAAAAATAAAAGTTTTACTAGCCATTGCAGTTATTCATAAACCACATGTTTTGTTTATAGATGATCTTTGTACAATGATGAGTAAAGCTGAAAGACATGAAATGGAAAATATTTTAAACTATTTAAACTCTATAGAAAAAATGACAATTGTTATGACTACTAATAATTTAGAGGAAACAATTAATTGTGATTATTTATACATACTAGATAAAGGTAAAATAGCTTTGGAGGGAAAACCTCTTGATATTTTAAAAGAAGATAACATCATCAATAAAATAGGTCTAAAAATACCATTTATGATAGATTTAAGTGTAAAACTGCAAGATTATGATTTAATTAGTAAAATGACTCTTGATATGAATGGAATGGTGAATAAATTATGGAAATAAAAGTACAAAAATTATCATATAAAGATTTAAAAGATCTAACCTTCACCATTGAAGATAAACAAATAACGGGTATAACAGGTTCTGGTAAATCAAGTCTACTAAAACTTTTAAATGGTATAGTTCAGGGAAAAGGAATTATTAAGTATAATAATGAAAGAAAAACATTAAAGAATAAAAGGGGACTAATAAAGAAAGTAAGTCTTATAAAAACAACATTTGAAAATACTTTCTTTTGTAATACGGTAGAAGAACATTTAATATATTTCATGCAATATTATAAATTAAATATTAAGGATCCTCAAAAGAAATTAGAGGATTCTCTAAAAATAGTAGGCTTAAATCCCAAATATTTAAACAGAAATATTTCTACTTTATCTACGAGTGAAAAAAAATTATTACAAATAGCAACAGCTCTACTTAGTAATCCTGAACTCATTCTTTTAGATGATCCATTTATCAATTTAGATAATAAGAATGAAAAAAAACTCGCTCGTCTCCTTGATCAACTTAATGATAGATTTAATATAAGTATAGTCATTGCGACTAATGACTCAGAAATATTATACCAATATACAAAAAAGTTAATACTTCTTGAAAACAATACAATTCTTTTAGAAGGAAATACTAAAGAAGTATATGAAAATGTCAAATTTATGAGAGAACACAACTTCGAAATACCAGATATAGTCATGTTTACCTCAATAGCTAAACAAGAAAAAAATGTAAAAATAGATTTCCACCGTGATATACGTGACCTTATAAAGGACATATATAAACATGTTTAAAAGCAAAAATCCGTATTTCACAATCACTCAATTTATTTTACTATTTTTATCATTATTTTTTCTAAAAAATAGTATTATTGAACTTATATTATCGCTAGTACTTTTTTCCACAACTTTTTCCCAAAAATATAAAAAACTTGCCAAAATAACACTTTTTACAGCACTTTTCAACACTTTTTGTGGAAAACTCACCTTTTTTTGTAATATTTTACTACTTATTGACACAATTCTGTGGATAACTCTTAATATAAAAAAAAGACAAATACTTAGTTTTATTAATTCCATTTCAGGCAGCATCAAGTTAAAAAAAACTGTTATAAAACTCATTTATTTCCCAAAATATTACCAGAAAAATTTAAAAACTAAAAATACCTTAACTAATAATAAATCTATAATACTAACATGGAATCAAAACTATAAGTTAACTGTAACTCAATTAAAAAATTTAACCAACACCTTCGAAAGAAGATTATATTTTAATTCTTGCAATAAAAGTTATGAATATAGTAAAAAAGATCTTCTGTCTTTAATATTTTCTATATTAATATTCATTTTTTTTGCAACCATAGGAGGAGTTAAATATGCGCTATTTAATTAAATTTTCATATGATGGAAGTAACTATTGTGGTTATCAACGTCAAAAAGGCTTGAATACTATCCAGGAGCAATTGGAAAATGCATTATTTAAGATTAATAATTCAAAGTATACTCCCTTAACAGCGACAGGAAGAACAGATAAACACGTTCATGCCCTAAGCCAATATGCACATACAGATATTGATGTAACAATAACGCCATATAAACTTAAAAGGGCCTTAAATAGTAATCTTCCAAATGATATACACGTAATAAAAGTATATTCTGTAAAAGATGATTTTCATGCAAGATATAATGTCACATCTAAAACATATAAATATCTTATTAATACAGGAGAATATAGTCCGATTGAAAGAAATTATGTCTATCAATATAATTATGTTTTAAATATTTCTAAGATGCAACAGGCCATAAAATATTTAATTGGGACTCATGATTATCGAGCCTTTGTCACTGAAAATGAAAATAAAAGTAATTGTGTTAGAACAATTACTATGGCAGATATTACAACTGATTTACTAAATCCAGAAAAATATATAATAACCTTTACAGGAAATGGTTTCATGCGCTACCAAGTAAGGAACATGGTCGGATTGCTTTTAAAAGTTGGTCAAGAAAAAATAGATCCTATCATGGTAAAACAAATATTGGATAGTAAATCCCGAAAGAAAAATGGTGTAACAGCTCCTGCTGCAGGTCTATATTTAGTAAATGTAGAATACAACAATCTAGAAGAATCCATCATAGAAGAATAAAATGCCGAAAAAACTAAAAAAAGCCCAGAAAATAAAAGAAAAAACTTGATTTTCTAATAAAGTTTTAGTATAATCATAATCGGTACATTGAAATATCCCCACATAAATTAAGTCGTGGGAAAACTTAATTTAGAATGGATAAAGGAGAAAAATTTTATGACAAGTTATGTTCAAAAGAAAGAAACAGTAGAACGCAAATGGTATGTTATAGATGCCGAAGGTAAACCATTAGGACGTGTAGCTAGCAAAGCAGCTCATATCTTAAGAGGAAAACATAAAGCAACTTATACACCAAATATTGACTGTGGTGATTTTATCATCATCATTAATGCTGAAAAAGCAATTCTAACTGGAAATAAGTTAGATAATAAAAAATATTATAATCATTCTGGATATCCAGGAGGATTAAGAGAAAGAACAGCTAGAGAAATGCAAGAAAAATATCCAATTGAAATGGTAGAAAGAGCAGTAAAAGGAATGCTTCCTAAAAATAGATTAGGACGTCAAATGTATAAGAAATTATTCGTTTATACAGGTAGCGAACATCCACATTTAGCTCAAAAACCAGAAATAATGGAGGTTAAATAATGGCAAAAGAAAAGAAAGCTTATATTGGAACTGGTAGAAGAAAGACATCTGTTGCACGTGTAACATTAACACCAGGTACAGGAAAAATTACAGTAAATGGTCAAGACGTACATGATTACCTACCATATGAAGTATTAGTAATGGATTTACAACAACCATTAGAAGCAACTAATACAAAAGAAATTTTTGATGTAGATGCAAAAGTAAATGGTGGAGGTTTCTCTGGTCAAACAGGTGCTATCCGTTTAGGTATAACTAGAGCATTATTACAATATGATGCAACAACTCCTGCTGACTCTGAAAATAGTTACAGAAAAGTATTAAAGAAAGCTGGATTCGTTACTCGTGATTCTCGTAAGAAAGAACGTAAGAAACCAGGATTAAAGAAAGCACGTCGTGCTCCACAATTCTCAAAGAGATAATATCAAAAAGTGTTGGTTTACAACACTTTTTTTGTAACATAAATTTCATCCTTTCATATAATATAAAGAGGAGGAACTATGTTAAAAATAAATCTTTTAGAGCAAATGCTCATAATATCAATTGCCCTAAGTACCATAAGCTGCTCATTTGTTCAAAAAACAAAAAGATACTTTCCTTGTTCCAGTTGCCTTTGCTTTTATAGTTTATTTGTTAATATTGTCATGGGCTTATTATTTTGCATTTCTTTTACCAGCATTACTTTTCCTATGAGTCTATGGATAGGAGTATTTAGCTTCTTAGGAGCAGATACAATCTATAAATCATTAGAAGGAAAATTAACACCTTACCGAGAAATATTAAATAAAAATGTTGTAGAGGTTCCAAAAGAAAATATAATTTCGACGGGAAGTGATAAATGATGGAAAAGCCTATTTATCCTAGTCCATATATGCGTATTACTCAACAACACAACGTGGGAACACATATTGATAGCTTTGCTATTGATGAAGCTGGAATGGATGGAGGAATTGACTATATTTTAGCGCCTTTCACAGGTATCATAAAAAAAATATATACTAAAGATGCCAATGAAGTATGGTTAGAAAGTTTAGACAAGGTTGAATATCCTGATGGAACAATAGATTATATGACAGTTATGTTTGCTCACGCCAATGATGTAAGTAATCTATTTATAGGTAAAAAAATTAATCAAAAAGCAAAGTTTTATTTTGAAGGTACAAAAGGAAATGCTACAGGAAACCATTGCCATATTGAATGTGGCCAAGGAAAATTTACTGGAACAGGTTGGCATGCTAATTCAAAAGGTTATTGGGTAATAAACAATGGCAAAAATCCAAGTGATTGTTTTTGGATAGATGATTCTATAAAAATACTAGACTCAAAAGGATATACTTTTAAAAGTGTACCAAAAGAGAACCAAAACTCTAATAATAATGGTAGCGATGGTCAAAAAGAAAATGATAATAATAATCAAAAAAATAATGACAATAATACTAATGACAAAGAAAACACTCCTACAGATGAATCAAAAAAATTAATATTTACTTGTGAAAAAGATGATATTTACGCTATTAACCTAGAGGTTGGGGATAAAATTTTTTTAGAGCGTAACAATATGTAAGCATTTTGATTATAAAAAAAAGAAAGATTAGTCTATAACAAATAATTATAGGCTTTTCTTTTTTTCTTTATACCTTGCTAAAAACAAATAAAAAAGATATAATTAATATGATATAGTAACAATAAGAGAATATGGGGTAATAAATATGATTATTAGATTGATAAAAAGGACAAAAATTTATAATTTTCATCTCCCTACTACAGTTCAAGGAAACTACTGGATTACCGATTTAGATAATCTAGGTAATGTTAGAAACTTGGTTAATGTAGAAGAAGATGATGGGGCATGGCGCCTAAAAAGTAATTTTGAAACAAAAATTGTTGTAAATAATCAAGAGTTAGATTCGGTTATCCTTGGGGAATATTCTCTATATTTTCTACGTATTAATTCTGACAATAGTTATATTTTATTATATTGTTCACCATCAGTAGATGCATCCATTAGCAAATTAAAGGTTAAAGGTGATTGCCAAGTTATAATTGGTAATAGTCCTGATTGTCAAATAAGTTATAATTATCCGCTAGTTTCAAAAGCCCAAGCGGTCCTAACTTATAGTAATTCAAACTGGTACATTGAAGATTTGGGAAGCAAGTATGGAACTTACGTAAATAATGAATTGACTCAAAAAAAACATCTTGACCACGGAGATATCATATTCATTATGGGACTTAAAATAATAGTTCTTGATAATACTATTATTATTAACAATATAGGAAAGTTAGTAAAGGTAGCTCCCTCCTTTTTCTTACCTGTAACTCCACTTGTTCAACCAATAATTAATGATGATAACGTTTTAGAGGAAAATGTAGAATTTTTCAAGGAAGAAGATTATTTTTTTAGGTCTCCTCGTTTCAAAGCTGGAATAGAACAAGTAGACATTAACATAGATGCCCCACCAGCTAAGCAACAACAAGATGATACCCCTATAATATATGTAATCGCACCAATGATTTGTATGGGAATGACATCGCTCATGACAGGATACACTTCTGTGTCAAACCTAGTAGCGGGAAACTCTACCATAAAGTCATCACTTCCCACCCTTATTACTTGTTTCGCAATGCTGCTTGCAATGATACTCTTACCACTAATGAATAAAAGATATCAGAAAAAGCAACAAAAGAAAAAGGAAGAGTTACGTCAACAAAAATATACAGAATATATTGAAGAAAAAAGACAAACTATAAAAAACGAAATGGAAAAGCAAAAACAGGCTCTACTTGAAAATAATATTACTTTAGATGAATGTGCCAAAATAGTATTAAATAGAAAAAGAAATTTATGGGAAAGAGAAATTGATCAAAGTGACTTTCTAAATCTACGCATAGGCATAGGAAATATTAACTTTAATGGAAAAGTAAATTATCCGGAAGAAAGATTTACCTTAGAGGACGATAATCTTCAAGAACTAGTTTTCTCATTAGGTAGAGAGTCAAAAGAGTTAGAAAATGTACCAATAAACTTTTCTTTAATTAATCATAATATTACGGCCATTATAGGAGAAGGAGCTCAAAAAAATAGTTTTATAGATGGGCTACTACTCCAAATAATGACATTTCATAGTTATGAAGATTTAAAAATAATATTATTTACCAACGAAAAAAACGCTAATCGCTGGGATTATTTAAAAGTTTTACCTCATTGTTGGAATAACTCTAAAACAATACGTTATTTTGCAACTAATCAAGATGAAGCAAAAGAACTATCTCTCCACTTAGAGCAAGAGTTCCAAGCCCGTAAATTTAAAGATGGAACAAGAGAATTAGATAATTCCAATTACTTATATCATAAACCATATTACTTAATAATAAGTGATAACTTTAAAGCAATTCGTGAATTAGAAATTATTAAAGATGTTTGTAATCAAGAGATTAATATTGGGTACAGCTTGATGATCATTAATAATCGTATTACAAATCTACCTAATGAGTGTCACAGTTTTATAAGTATTGGAGACAAAATGTCAGGCTTATTTGAAAATGAGTTAGTTTCTAATAAACAAAAAGAATTTGTAGCGGATTATAACACAGAAATTGATATGTATAAATGCAGTGAAACACTATTTAATATTCCAATAGAAATAGCTAAAGAAAATAGTAATTTACCAACTATGATTAGTTTCTTAGAAATGTATGATGTTGGTAAAGTTGAACAATTAAATATCACTAATCGTTGGAAAAACAATGATCCTACAAAATCTCTACAAGCTCCAATAGGAGTTGATAAAAACCGTGAATTATTTAAACTAGACTTACATGAAAAATTCTATGGTCCACATGGTTTAATAGCCGGAATGACAGGATCCGGAAAATCTGAATTTATTATTACTTATATTCTATCAATGGCTATTAATTATAGCCCAGATGAAGTCAGTTTTATTTTAATCGATTATAAAGGTGGAGGATTAGCGGGGGCCTTCCAAAATAAAGAAACTGGAATGAAGTTACCACACTTAGCCGGTAGTATTACAAACCTTGATACAGTTGAAATGAACAGAGCTTTATCATCTATTCAAAGTGAATTACGTAGAAGACAAAGAATATTTAATGATGCAAGAGATGCATTAAATGAAAGTACCATAGATATCTATAAGTATCAACGCCTCTTCAGAGAAGGACTAGTCCAAGAACCAGTTACTCATTTATTTATAATTTCAGATGAGTTTGCCGAACTAAAGAGCCAACAACCAGAATTTATGGATCAATTAATTTCTACAGCCCGTATCGGACGTAGTTTAGGAGTGCATTTGATTCTTGCCACCCAAAAACCAGCCGGTGTAGTTGATGATCAAATATGGTCCAACTCAAAATTTAGAGTATGTTTAAAAGTTCAAGATAAATCAGACAGTATGGATATGATAAAATGTCCAGATGCTGCCTCTTTAAAAGAAACAGGTAGGTTCTATTTACAAGTTGGTTATAATGAGTTATTTGCTTTAGGTCAATCAGCATGGACAGGAGCAAAGTACTATCCTACAGAAAAGAGAAAGAAAAAGATAGATGAAACAATCAATATAGTTGATAATGTTGGTAATGTAGTAAAGAGTCTAGATACAATAAAAAAAGATTTGGATGTAAAACCACAAGGTGAAGAGATTACCAATATTATTAAATACCTTATAAAAGTTTCAGATGAACGACATATATCCGTAAAACAACTATGGTTAGATAAAATTCCAGAATTTATTTATGTAGAAAAACTACGACAAAAATATAATTATTTACCTGAAAAAGGCGTAATTAATCCTATTATTGGTGAACTAGATGATCCAAATAATCAAAGACAAGATATTTTAACATTATCACTTAGTGCTGACGGAAACACCATTATTTATGGTTCAGCTGGTAATGGAAAAGAGTTACTCTTAACAACCCTAATTTACTCAACTATTGTTGATCATACACCATCAGAAGTAAATTTCTATATCCTAGATTTTGGAGGGGAAACATTAAGAGCATATAACAACGCTCCGCAAGTAGGTGATGTAATTTTATCCTCTCAAGAAGAAAAGGTTAATAACTTATATAAAAAATTGTTATATGAGTTAGATAACCGAAAAAAATTATTTGTTGATTATAATGGTGACTTTGAGTTTTATTGTAAACACAGTGGAAAAACTTTACCAATGTTAATAGTAATTATAAATAATTATGACTCCTATGTTGAAAGTTATGAGGATCATGAAGAAGATTTTAATATTTTAACAAGAGAAGGTGCTAAATACGGTATTGTTTTCATAGTAACGGCTAACAATACTAATACACTTCGTTATAAATTAAGACAAAACTTTAAACAAAATATAGTACTACAATTTAATGATACAGGTGACTATTCATCCATTTTAGGAAATGTTCAGAAGAAATATCCATCTAAAATTTATGGCCGTGGTTTAGTATCACGAGATGACATATATGAATTCCAAACAGCTTATCCATATCAACACGAAAAGATGAATGAATATATTAGAGTTATAAGTAAAAAATTAAATGACATATTTACAGATAAAGCCCCAAGTATACCGGTTTTACCAAGTGTTGTTACACACGAAACGGTATCCAATGCTTTAGGAAACTTAGAAAGTGTACCAGTAGGTATATTTAAAGAAAGTCTAAATATTGCAATTCTAAATACTTTAAAAAATTATACATCAATTGTTAGTAGTAATGATATATCAGAATATAGTAGCTTTATTAAAAATTTATATAAAACATTTACTTATATTAAAAATGAAGAAATATTTGTTTTTGATACCTATGATATAATAGATAATGCTTTAGAAAATACTACCCTTGTAACAAAAAATTATGAAGATGCATTAAACCCTATATTACAAGAGATGTCAGATGAATATCAAATATATACTAATAATAATTATGAACGCAGTAGTTTAAGTAATAAGAGTCATAAAACAATTATTATAATAGGTATTAATGAATTATTATCTCGTATTTCTCAAGACAAAAAAATGGAATTTACAAAAGCTCTATCAATGATAAAGGATTTAGGTACATATCATATAGTATTAATTGACAATTCTGATAAATTAAAACAACAGGCCTTCGAAACATGGTATAAAGCTGCAGTCGATCCTAGTAATGGAGTTTGGTTAGGAAGTGGCGTTCTAGATCAATATGCTCTAAAATTATCTGTTTCTCCACGTGAATTAAGAGAAGAATTAAAACTAGGTTTTGGAGTATACGTAGATAAAGGTAAGCCATATATTATTAAATTACTAGAAGGTGATAAAGATGAACAATAAAATATTAATAAGATTATATATACCATTAATTGAAGAAGAATATGACATATTCATTCCAATTAATAAACGTGTTGGTACTATAAAACAACTTTTAGAAAAATGTATTAGTGAACAAAATGATAATGGTTATGTGCTTGCGGAAGATACCAATCTTTACAGTAAAGAAACTGGTAAAGTATATGATGTTCAACTATTAGTTAAAGATACTGATCTAAAAAATGGTTCCAGAGTAGTTTTATTATAGGAGAAAGTGATATGAATAATCTAGAAATATATACGACAGCGGTTAATAATATATTTGCTTGTCTAGAAAAATTAGATACAGGGCTTAATAACCAGGAAAACTCAAACAATATTAGTAATTTAAACGAATATAAAGAATCAGCTATCAGTTTTGCAAGACTAATACAAGAGGACATGCAACAAAATACTGTAGAAGGAGCGAGTGATAAATGATAGGAAATTTAAGTTATGAAGAAATAGAAAATCTAATAACTATCATGGCAAGCTCTTCAGAAAATATTCGTAGTGTCTTAAATAGCTATCAAGATAATAATAATATTTCATCAAGAACAGAAAAAATGCTTCATTTTTGCTCAGATATTGATAAATATATTGCTAATCTAAAAGATAACATTCTTTTAAATAAAGATGCTGATATTGTTATTGAACGTATCAAACAAAATAATGCATAAAAACTTCAGTTTATATTCTGAAGTTTTTTTATACATATTTTTTAATTTTACAAGTCGGAAAATAATAATTAAGTATTTGTAAATAATTACATCCTGCCTTAGCAAGTTCAGCAGAGCCGTTCAGTGAAAGCCCCAAATTATCGCCATGACCTCTATTGACAAAAGTTATATATTTATCGTCAATTAAAATTGTCATGTCTTTTGAAGGAAGATTTAAATTTTGTCTAAACTCCTCACCATCAAATATGGTATAACCTACTTTAACTTTATTGATACATCCACCCTCAGTTAAATCCAATATTTTTATGCCAAATAAATCATCTTTGTCTAAATTTAATAATTGAGCCACTTTCTCCACAGTATATCTTGTAATATTTAAATACATTGAAGAGGTTAAATCCCACAAACTTGGTACCTTAACAAGATATTCAACATTAGGAAGAACATCGGTATTACCATTATTAGTATTATGTATATAAGGTTTTATAAAAATATTATTATATGTTATAAACATACATTCAGTTTCATTTATAGCTCTAAGCATATTCTTACTAATTTTATCATAATCTTTAAACCATAATAATTTGTAATATGAAATATTTCTAAATTTAGCGAAGTGATCATCTATTTCTATATATCCAATTTTTCCCATTTGTTTATATGCATAAGTTCGGTATAGAATAGCAACACTTTTTAAAACTTCGATATCGAAATCATAGTTTACATTTGTAAGCATTAATCCTAATAAATAATCGCTTAATTTCATACTAATAGTTTCATATTCATTTTTGACTCTTACAATAAATTTATTATTCGTATAAGGTATTTCTTCATCTAATGTTTCAACATTTACTTTTCTATTACTTATGTCCATACTCTTTACTACTATTCCGTTCATTACTAAATAAACTGGACCATTGGAATAATTAATATTGTTTTGATTTATAAATCGCTTAATTCGCTCTTCTATACTAACATTATCTCTATTAACAAATTCGTTTGATTCCTCTTCTCCCATGCTCATATATAAATAAAGTACATCTCTACCACCATGTTTTTTAATTTCATATCTATAAAACATAATATTCACCTAACAGTATTATGTTCAAATATATACTTACTATACTAAAAATAAAAGAATTTTAAAGTATTTTTTCCATCGCAATCTAATCCCGTTAAGTAGCTTTTATTTAAAAAAATGTCACATAAATTCACTTTTTTAGATTTAAAATACATATCTAGTTTAATAATAATATCTCTTGCTTCCAGTATAGATTTTTTATATAAATCATCAAACGATTCATAACTAAAAATATTTTTATCACATGGATTAAACCAAATTTCATGTCTGGTATTTAAAAAATATTCTTCTCTTTTTGTCTTGTAATGATATGATAAAGCTTCAAATCTAAACACGCTCCTCGGAGTAATTTTATCAATACATTTATATCCAAAACTTTTAATGCCTGTTTTATCAAATCTATATCTTCTAATAAATCCCTTCATTTGTTTAAGAGAATCAAAGTAGATTTTGTGCATATTATCTACATGAAAAACTTCTCTGAAAACATAATCAATACATTTATTAAGTTCATTATTAAATTTAGTATTATCAAAACAAAACTTATCAATTCTAAATTTAAAAGGATCTATGAATAGTTTTTCTTTTATCATATAATTATCAAGATAAGTTTCCATAAAAGCATGCAAGTTGTTATATTTATAACTATTTTTATCTTTTTTATCAAATAATCCTGTTTTATAAAAAACAAAAGGATGAACATTACTATCAAGTACGTAATGACAAATAAAACCATATAAAAACACCATTACATAAGAATTATCATATAATTTATTTCTTTCAATATACTCTACTAAAGTAATAAAAAATGACCTCGATTTAGATGTATGAAAAGTATGTTGTAATTTTCTTACCTTTTTACCTGGCTTTAAACTTTCTATATTATAAAACATTAAAGAATCAGTAGATTGTGAAAACATTTTATACTGAAATGTATTTTCATCTATTAACTGTTTTATTGTATTAGGTAATTCATTATAAACATCCATTGCAAAAATAGCGTGTGTAGCAGTTGCTGGCATAAAATTCACCTCACTAAAAATATATTGCTAATAAATAAGACATTTTCATATTTATCTTATAAAAAATATGTTATAATTACAATAGGTGAGATTATGATACAGAAACAATTTAAAAACCTTGACGAACAAATAGAAATCTTAAAATATAAGGGATTAATAATTACAAACAAAGCTTATGCCAAAAATGTTTTGTTGCGTGAAAATTATTTTTTCCTTAGTGGGTATAGACATTTATTTTTAAAATCAATTACAGAAAAGGTATATAAACCAGGAACTCATTTTGAAGAATTATATAGTCTTTTCTTATTTGATAGAAGATTAAGAAACATTTTGTTCAAAAATTTATTAATTATTGAAAATAATCTAAAATCAATATCATCATATCAGTTATCCAAAAGGTATGGTTATAAGGAAAAAGACTATTTGAAAGAATCAAATTTTAATACTAGTCCAGAAAAAAAGCGACAAGTAAATGATTTAATTAAAAAAATGAAGCGTCAAATAAGAAGCAATAGTAGAGAAAACACAGCAACAATCCATTATGTGAATAATTATGGTTATATACCACTTTGGATTTTAGTTAAGGTTTTATCGTTTGGTATAGTAAGTGAGATGTATTCAGTTCTAAAGGACGAAGATCAGCAGGCCATAGCAGATGTCTATGGTGTTGATAAAAATGATTTAGTAACATATCTGCCAATTCTTTCCAATTATCGTAATTTATGTGCACATGAGGATATTCTATATGAAAATAGAACTCATAAACAAATAGATGATACAATTTATCATAAGATGTTAAATATAGAAAAAGTGGATGGTGAATATAAGTATGGTAAAGATGACTTATTCGCTTTAATTATCATAATGAAAGAATTACTTCAACCAGAAGAGTTCAAAAGTATGATGCTTGAACTAGATAATGCCATTACCACTTTAGATTATAATTTAAATGTTATAAAAATTGGTGAAGTATTAAATAGAATGGGCTTTCCTAAAAACTGGAAAGAATTAATGACCATTGAAAGGGGAAATAAAATAAATGGATAAAAGCAAAAAAAATTCTAATATAAAGACAGTTTTATTCGTGATATTAGGAGCAGTTTTAGGTGTCATAATATCATTTGTCTTAATCAAATATACAAAATTAAGTGAAATGTTAGAGTTAACTAAAACAATAACAAAAAATGGAAAAACAGTTGTTGAAAAAACAAGTATAAGTGATTCTGTTGAAAAAGCAAAAGACGCAGTAGTAATGATTAGTAGTTACAAAGGAGACACTGAAGCATCAACAGGAACAGGTTTTGTTTATAAAACTGATAATAAATATGGTTATATTATGACAAATCAACATGTAATCGAAAATAGTGATAAAGTCATTTTAGTAATGAGTGATGACAGGGAAGTAGAAGGTAAAATTTTAGGTGGAGATGAGTATTTAGACTTAGCAATTATCAGAATAAATAAATCGGATGTAAAAGGTGTCGCTATAATTGGTGATTCTTCAACATCTAATGTAGGAGATACCGTATTTACTATTGGGTCACCAATGGGTTATGAATACAGAGGTACTGCAACAAGTGGAATTCTATCTGGTAAAAATAGAATGGTTTCAGTAAGCGTCAGCAATTCCAATACAGAAGATTATGTAATGAAAGTTTTACAAACAGATGCCGCTATAAACCCAGGTAACAGTGGAGGACCCCTTCTTAATATTAATGGTGAAGTTATTGGAATAAACTCTATGAAATTAGTACAAGAGGAAATAGAGGGTATGGGCTTTGCTATTCCTATAGAATATGCAATGAGTCACGTTGATTCACTTGAAAAAGGAGATAGTATTAAATGGCCAGTACTAGGAATAAGTATGATTAATGCCAAAGATACAGGAACCCTATATAGAAATAACCTATCTGTTCCAAGCACTATTACAAGTGGTGTTGTAGTAGCCAATATTGCAGCTAATTCAGGTGCTAGTAAGTCAGAATTAAAAAAAGGAGACATCATCATCGCAATAAATGGTGAAAAAGTTCAAAATACGGCCTATTTAAGATATGAATTATATAAATATAAACCAGGAGAAAGTATTGAGGTTACATATTATAGAAATGGTAAAGATTATAAAACAAAGGTAACATTATCATCATCATCAGATCAATAATATACACATAATCATTCCAAAAGCATATAATTTTAATAAACAATATCTATGAAGTATTAAATTCATAGATATTTTTATATGGTGATAAATTTGAAAAAAACTATATCTAATAAAAAAAATATATATCAAGTAACAATAGTAAGTATCGCTGTTAATATATTTTTAGCGGTATTAAAGGTTGTTAGCGGTCTAATAACTAAGTCCAATGTTATGATATCAGATGGAGTTCATTCTCTATCTGATGTCTTTGCTACCTTAGTAGTAATAATAGGTATAAAGATATCTCGTAAAAAACCCGATAAGAAACATCAATATGGTCACGAAAGATATGAATGTATTACGTCTATATTACTATCTGTAATAATATTTTTAACTGGTTTATTTATAGGCTATAATGGAATTATAACTATCATTAATAAAAACTATATTACCATGACTATACCAGGCTTTGAACTTATTTTTATATCTCTCATTTGTATCATAACAAAGGAATTAACATTCAAATATATCAAAAATATCGCTCAAAAAAACAATTCATCAGCCCTAATGGCCGATGCCTGGCATCATAGGGCAGATGAGTTATCCAGTATTGGAGTATTTATAGGAATATTTGGATCAATTATAGGGATAAAAATATTAGAACCTATCTCTTGTATCGCAATAGCTCTTTTGATTATGAAGTCAGCTGTTGATATTTGGCATGATTCTGTTGATAAAATGGTTGATTGTTCAGTATCAGAGGAAGTTGAAAAAAATATTAGAAATATAATAAATAATCAAAAAGATGTACATAAAATTGACGATTTAAAAACAAGACTTTTTGGTTCTAAAATATATATTGATCTAGAAATTTCGGTTGATAGCAATATAAGCCTAAAAAAAGCCCACCAAATAGCACATAATGTTCATGATGAGGTAGAAGCTAAAATTAAGGAATGTAAACACTGTATGATACATGTTAATCCAGATATAGAAAAAAGTAGTAATTAAAAATATTATATGCTATACTAAGATGGAAAAGAAAATTAAATGAAGGAGAAAAAATGAAGAAATTAAAAGAATACATAATGCGATTTATACAAGGATTTTGTATGGCTATGGCAGATAGTGTTCCAGGAGTATCAGGAGGAACAATAGCCTTTCTATTGGAATTTTATGATGATTTTATAAATTCATTAGATGACTTATTTAAAGGTAATTTACAACAAAAAAAGAAGGCCTTGTCTTTCCTAGTAAAATTAGGTATAGGTTGGGTAGTAGGATTTTTACTATGTGCAACAATACTAGTAAGCTTATTTGATAAAAAGATTTACAGTATGAGTTCATTATTCTTAGGATTTATTATATTTGCAATTCCAATTGTTGTAGCAGAAGAAAAGAAAGTCTTAAAGGGAAAATATAAAAATATATTATTTTTAATACTAGGTATAGCTTTAGTAGTTGTAATTTCATCACTTAATTCTAGTACTAATCTTATAAAAGTTGGCAACATTACTCATCTTACCATTCCACTTGCTATATACATTTTTCTAGCAGGCATGATTGCTATATCAGCAATGATTTTACCTGGTATATCAGGTTCAACTCTACTATTAATATTTGGTCTTTATATTCCAATTATGACAGGTATTAAAGAAACAATTCATCTTAATTTTTCTTATCTTCCAGCTCTAATCATCTTCGGGTTAGGTGTAATCTGTGGAATAATTTTCTTTGTAGGACTAATTAAGAAAAGTCTAAACAAACATCGTAGTGAGACCGTATATGCTATATTAGGAATGATGCTAGGATCACTATACGCAATTGTCATGGGACCAACAACACTAGATAAACCATTGCCATGTTTAAGTATTCATACATTTAGTATAATATCATTCATTATAGGTGCAATTGTTATATTTGGACTTCAAGGACTAAAAAAATTAATTGAAAGTAAGTAGGTAAAAATATGGATTTAAATAATGAAACAATTTTAACAAAATATAAACCATTATCACCTTGGGCATACTTTGGATATAATATATTATTTAGTATACCAGTTATTGGTTTTATACTCCTTATAGTATTTTCATTTAGTAATGATAATATTAATAGAAGAAACTATGCTAGATCCTTTTTTGTAATATACGCACTTGTTATAATAGTAATTCTTATTTTAGTATCATTAGGAGTACAAGTAGGGCTATATAATTTGTTAAAATAGTGCAAAAGGCTTAGAATAAGTCTTTTTTTGTTTCATACTTTCATTTTTCCTATGAAAACATGCAGAATATAAATTGTATTTACTTGTTAAAGTACTAAATTAATAATTTTATTTAACATCTCTTTGAGATTCTGTAGTATAATACTCGTATAAAAAGTTATACACAATCTACTAGTATTGTCAGTTTGACAAAAACAACCTTTTGTGGTAAAATATGCCACAAAAAAGGAAACATGGAATTATAGAACAATACTAAGAGGATACTAGGGGGATTTGTTATGATTAAAGAAGAATTATTAGAAGCGAAACAAAATTTATTAAAACTTAAAACATTAAAATTAAGCGGTTATCCAACAATAGATAAACCGTGGACTGTTAACTATAATCAAAAGGAGTTAGGAAAAAAGATACCTAAAAGGACAGTTTTTCAGGAAGTTTATAATAACAATTTTTCTTTTCCCAAAGATTTAGCATTGGAATTTTTTGGAACAAAAATAAATTATTCAACATTTTTTAAAAATATTGAAGCTACAGCCAAAGCATTTCAAGAGTATGGAATTAAAAAAGGAGACTTTGCCACAATCTGTGCAGCAGGTATTCCAGAAACCGTTTATTCATTCTATGCCTTATCAAAATTAGGAGCAGTTGCTAATATGATTGCTCCACATTTTGAAAAAAAAGATTTAATAGCAAGAATTAGTGATTGCGAAAGTGATATATTGATAATAATGGATAAATTTTATCCAGAATTAAAGGACGCGATAAAAAATTCAAGAATCAAAAATATAATTATTCTTCCAACATTAAATTCTTCAATATTAAGATTTGCCTCTAAAAAATATAAAATAGATAGCTACAGCAATGAATTATATTGGAATCAATTTATCAAAGATGGAAAGAATAGAGCCGAAATTCAAACTATTCCATATGAAAAAGATTTACCACTAACTATGGTATATTCAAGCGGAACAACCGGTGCATCTAAAGGTATATTATTATCAAATGATAGTTTTCAAAATTCGATTCAATCATATCCAGCATCTGGTGTTGACATTTCAAGAGGACAAAAGTTTTATCAAATTATACCTCCTTGGTATTCAACTGGATTAAGTACATCAATTCATTTACCATTATCTTATGGCACATCTGTATTTATGGATCCAAGATTTGAAAGAGATGTATTTGTAAAAAATATTGTTAAGGCAAAACCAAACTATTGTGTTGCCCCAACAAGTATGTATGAAGGATTTTTAGATGAAAAACTGGTTAAAAATAAGGATTTATCATTTTTTAATTATCCATTTGAAGGTGGAGAACCACTAAGTGATGAAGTTGCCACTAAAATAGAGACAGTATTTAAACAACATGGAAATAATTCACCATTAAGGGTTGCTTATGGACAATGTGAATGTGGAGCTGCAATAACAACGCAAACTCAAATGGCTGAAAGTACAAGAGGATCTGTTGGAATTCCCCTACCTGGAATTACAATCGGAGTTTTTGATGACGATTTCAATGAACTACCTTATTATGAAAGAGGACAAATCTTGGCAAATACTCCATGTAGTATGTTAGGATATTATAAAAACGACAAGGCAACAGAAGAGTATTTTCATATAGATAAAAATGGTAGAAAGTGGAATTGTACAGGAGACATTGGATATATTGATGAAAAGGGTAATCTGTTTGTTGAAGGTAGAGCATCCGATTATTCAATAATAAATGGAGAAAAAATATATAATTTTGATATAGAAAACATTATAATGGAATTAGATGGAATTAAAATGTGCGATGTATTAGAATTTGATGATGATGACAAAAAAGAATTAGCAGTACATATAATATTTACTGACGAAATTCAAAAAAATATGAAAACAAATAAAAATTATTTGGAAGAAAAATTGCATAGTCTTCAACAATATATTTATGAAAAAACTAATAATGAAAATATGGTACCATGTAGATTTAAAATTAGGGAATCATTCCCATATGCTAAGTCTGGTAAAAGAGATGTTGCAAAAATCAAACAAGAAAAGGATGGATTTATTGTAATTAATAAAACTATTGAAGAAAATAAGCAAAAAAAGTTATCTCGTTAATGAGATAATTTTTTTGTATAAAATAATCGAAAAACTACTAAAATAGTGAATTTATATGATAATATATTAATATAGGAGAGTGAGTTTATGGTTATCTCGAATCTTACATGGTTAATAATTTTTAGTTTTATGTATGTTATTGCTTTGTCATTCCTATATTTTTCAAAAACAAGATTAGACAATGGTGAAAATAAAATATATAAATATATTCTTATTACAAATTTAGTCGGACTGGTATTACAATTTCTATGTGATTATGTATCATACAAATATGATGTAATATCACCTGTTATAAGTGACTTTATATTACGAATCTATTTAGTGTACTTTATCATTTTTATATCGTTATTAATTTTTTATTTAATTGAAATTTCATTTAAACACAAAAAGATTGCTAATATAATAACTTTGATAGTTGATATATTAATATCTATTGTGGTATTTTTACTTCCATATAATTTACACAGAGATGTTGAACAAAAAATTTATTATACATATGGACCAGCTGTTCAAATAATTTTCTATTTATCTGGTATATTAAGTTTAGTCATATTTGTAATTTTAATTTCAAAAAGAAAAAGTGTTGGTTTAAATAAAAAGGTTCTACCAATTTGGATATATTTATTACTTGGATTAGGCGTTATGGTTATTCAAATGAAATATCCTGAGTTGGTAATAACAACAGCTATGGAAAGCCTAATTTGTTGCCTAATGTATTTTACAATAGAAAATCCTGATCTAAAAATGATTGCTAAATTAGAATTAGCAAAAGATCAAGCAGAGAAAGCCAATCGTGCTAAGAGTGATTTCTTATCTAGCATGTCTCATGAAATTAGAACACCATTAAATGCTATTGTTGGTTTATCAGAAGATATTTCAAGTTATGAAGATCAAGTGCCAAAGGAAGTCCTTGAGGATACCAAGGATATTAAAAATGCTTCTGATACATTATTAGAAATAGTAGGCAATATTTTAGATATAAATAAAATAGAAAGTGAACATATGGACATCATAGAAAAAGAATATAATTTTAAAAACGAGATATCTAAAATGGCTAAGATAACTTCTACAAGAATAGAAGATAAGCCGATTGAATTTGAATTAAAGATGGCCGAAGATATTCCAGATATATTAATTGGTGATAAAACACATGTAAAAGAAATAATTAATAATCTTCTTACTAATGCAATTAAATATACAGAAAAAGGAAAAATAACTTTAAATGTAAAATGTATTAATAAGGGAGATATTAGTAAACTAATTATTAGTGTTCAAGATACCGGTCGAGGAATAAAGAAAGAAAATATAGAAAAGCTATTTACTAAGTTTCAAAGATTAGAAGAAGATATGAATACTACAATTGAAGGAACAGGTCTTGGTTTAGCAATAACTAAATCTCTTGTTAATTTAATGAATGGAACGATAAATGTTCAATCGCAGTTTGGAATAGGATCATTATTTATAGTAAACATTCCACAGAAAATAGGAAAATTAGTTGATGAAACAATAGATAAAACAATAGATTATAATTATATAAGAAAACCAGTTGAAATAATTGATAACTTGGATGAATTAGAAGAACACACTAATAATTTAGAAACTTTAACAGAGAGTAACAGTACTAAAAAAAGAATATTAATAGTAGATGATAATAAATTAAATATTAAAGTTGCTACTAGACTTTTGTCCGACTTACCATATGAGATAGATGAATGTTACAATGGTAAAGAGTGTTTAGAAAAACTAAAATCAAATAGTTATGACTTGATATTAATGGATATAATGATGCCAGAAATGGATGGAGAGGAAACTATCAAAGAGCTAAGAAATAGTAGTGATTTTAAAACCCCTGTTATTGCCCTTACAGCCGATGCAGTGGCAGGAGCAAATGAAAAATACATGAGTGAAGGTTTTATTGATTATCTTGCAAAACCATTTAAAAAGGAAGATTTGGAAAATAAAATTGTTAAGGTTTTGAAGAAAGAAAATATTAAGAAATCAAAAATAGATTGGGATAGTATGCCTACGGTTGTGATAGGTGGAGATATAAACAACATCAAAAATAATGAGCAGTAGAGTATATTATTCCCAGAATATACAAAAAACATTTTTTTAGAAAACTTATCTACGCTACGAAAAGAGTTAGAATAAGTTTTTTTTGTTTCCTAATCTGTACGTTTTACATATCATATACTAGAGGTGAAAACATGGATTTTAGAAAGAAAATAGGTGTAGTCGTAGATGCTGGTCACCCAAGTTATTTGTTCCCCAGTGTATGGTATAACAAATAAGAATCTATAAAATGTAAGGTACTTAAGCAAAGTATCTTTTTTAATGATATAATTATCTGTAATCTGTAGGTGGTAATTCATGGAAGAACTAAAAAAATTTTTAAAAATTCAAAATATTGATTATGATATTGGTATAATAAATAATGGTATCTATCACAAATTATCTGAACCTTTTGATAATGAACAAGTAGTAAGATTTAAGTGGAAAAAAAATTCCATAAACAAGTTGATAATAAAATTAAAAAATAAAAATATTAATTTAATGAAAGTTTCTTCTAATTTATATTCTGCATTATATAACATTGTTGGCACAAATAATAAAGTATTCATAATTTATGCAGTTGATTCTCATGTTCAAATTCCTAAAACTATGTTAAAGTATTTTAGAACAGGTAATTCCTTGTATTATATTAGTACTTTAAATAATAAAATAAATAGAAGTTCTGCTAGAAGATATAATACAAAGTTTGGTTATTACTCACTTTGTTTTGAGGAATATCTTAGTAAAAATTATGAAAGTATAATAGTTGATATTATAAATACAATTTTACCGTTTGTAGAGAGAAAAAAAACAATCATAACATTTAAAAATTTAGAAGAAAAAGTAAATAAATTATTTTTAATGTCTTTGTTTAGAAATCCAAAATATGTAGAAGAAATTAATAATTATAGTGTTTTTTCTCAAATCATTGATGGTGGCTATACTCCAGAGTATATAGCTTATGTTGGTGAAGAAACCAATAAAAATTATATTAAAGGTTATACCCCCGTGGTATTAATTAATGAAACTAACAGAGGTATGTTAACAATTAAATCTTTGTTTTCTAATTTGAGAATTGATGGTGGAGTAAAATGTATGTTAATTCCTTTACATCCAAAATTTGCAATCGCTCTTGTGCCTAATGAATATTATAAGAAAATGATTGAAGAACAGGGAGAACAAACATATTTAAAATTAAATGAAGATAAAGAATTACTTCAATTAAATAAACAATTATATTTATTTGCAAAAAACAATAATGATGATGTAATAGGATTAAAAAACGATTTAGATGAGTTAGTTAAGATATAAATAAAATAAGGATACCTAAATAGTATCTTTTATTATGTATAAATTTTATAAGAAATGGGGAATGATAAATGAATTTAAACTATGCAATATTTAGAAGTCAACCAATTATGACTATAAATGATTTGGCTGGAATAGGTTCTCATAATAAAAGAGAAAAGCAATCTTATAAATCTAATCCAGATATAAAAAAAGAATTATCTTGTAATAATATAGAATTAGTACCTCTAACAGAAAAATATGTTAGAGGTTTTTATAGCAAAATAAGTGAGTATAAAAAAGAATTTGAAGAGAGAATGAAAACTGAAAGAGATGATAGAAAAAGAACTTTTAGAGAAATGTTAGATAAAAGTAAAAATGTGGTTGCAGATGAATTAATATTTACTGCAACCAATTCTTTTTTCAAGAATATGGCAAAAGAGGATATAAAGAGTTGGGCTGATACTTGTATGGATTTTGTCTATAATGATTTAGGGTATACGAAAGATCAAATATTACATGCAACAGTACACCTAGATGAGAAAACTCCTCATATTCATTGTGTAGTAATTCCAATTGTAAAAAAGTTGGATAAAAGGAGCAATACTGAAAGATATACTATATCAAAGAAACAATATATTAAAGATAAAAAACATTTATCTGAACTACAAGATAAGTATCATAAGAGATTAACTGACAAAGGGTATGAATTAGAAAGAGGAATTAAAAATTCTGATAATGAAAATATAAATTTAAAAGAGTTCAAAAAAATAACTAAGAAACTAAATAATGAACTAAATGTTAAAAATGAGAGATTAAATAAATCGCTTGAATTATTTAATGAAAAAATGAAAACAAGCAGGGAAGTTTTATTGAATAAGGAATATATTAAAATAAAAAAAGATACTTTTGATACTATGAATAAAGTTATAGATGATGCCACAAATGTAATGAATTTACAACCAAAATTAGAAAAGGTATATGAAGAAGTTGATAGTTATACTAAAAGTTATCAATCTTTAAAAAATGAAAATACTTTATATGAAAATGAAATTAAAGTTTTAGAATTTAATAATGATAAACTTGATGAAGAAAATAAAAAACTAACTAAGCGAACAAATAGCATTTTAAAGGCAATTAAGAAGTTTTTTAGGAAGTTATTACAACTTGGTAGTGAAGTAATAAAAGAAGCTACTATGGATGAAATAAAACAATATTTTGACGATAAAATATTCAAGAAAAAAGATGTTGTTAATATTTCAGTAGACACAACAAAAGAAGATGAATTATTTGATTATGTTGGTTATGAAAGATATTATGGTATTGCTAGATATAACGAATTAGATGATGATGATTACGAAAAATGCAAAGATGATGGTATACAGTTATAAATGATAAGGTTATAAAAAAATATGAAATTTTGATAAAATAAGATAGAATTGTGTTATAATATATAATGTAAAATAATGCTAAAAGTTGTTTGGAAGGAAGTGTATCAATGAGCAAAATTGAATTAGGAAATCATGGTGTTGTTAAAAGAAATTATGATTATTTGTTATTAGCAAAACAAAATGGTTTTTTTCAAAATGGATGGGATTCTGAAGATATTGCGAGTTGTGATGATTGGGTTATAACTTGGTGGATAGATGAATTAGGTGAAAAAAAACAAGATGAAGAAAAATACAAAAATGAAATATTACCGACTTTTAAAAGATGGTTTTCAAATGGTATAAAATCTAATGGAGTTGGAAGATATTACGATTTTTTGAAAAGTGCTGAAATACATGGATTAAAAGTAGATAAAGGTTTCTTTGATTGCATTACATGGTTAGATTCAAGAAAAACTGATAAAGATTTATCAAACGAATCTATGTTAAATGGTATAAATTCTTATGGTGATGTAATTCAACATTTTGAAAATCAAGATATGTTAGAATCATTAGTTAGATGGCGAAAAACTGGTACACCATTGATAGGAGAAACTGGAGAATTTTACGATGTATTTAAAAAACTTGAAGAAACAGGCGAAGTTATAAATTTTGAAACATTTATTTTCTTTTATACACTTAAGAATAAATTTGACCCTAGACATAGTTTAGAGAAAGTATGGCAAGATAAAAAAGAATTAGAAGAAAAATATGGAATAAAAATAATAAGTGGAGATGAGTTTGAAAGATTACAAGGTTGGAACTATGAATTTAATTATAATGCTATTGATGACATTCAAAAAAGAATTGAACAAGCAAAAAAACATCTACCTAAAGGTGCAGGTTTAGAAACTTTTTCTCAAAGAGCAAATAGGTATGCAGGTAGGGAAATAAAAGTTAATTATTCACAACTTAACGAAAATGGTGAGGAAACAGCTAAAACTATAAAAGGCAAACTTGTTTCTAGTAATGGGAATACATTAACTATTTCATCTATTGGTCAAGATGATCAGCAAGAAAGTATTCCTTTATCTGATACAGATAATACATTTATTAAAAAGGTTGATCTAACAGGATTTGGAACAATATATGAAAATAGAACTGTAAGAGAAAGAATAAATATACAAAGAAATAAATTAAGAATAAAAAGAATAATGAGTGAGGATTTGGTTACGAAATATATAGAAAAATTTGGCTCTATTAAAGGATTAGCATATTTAAAAAATAAAGCATCTTTATTTATTGATACCATTTCCTCTGGTAATTATCCTATAAATAACTTGTTTACACTTTGCTATGAATCAATTGGTGGTAGAGATGAAATTGATTTAAGAAGAACTTTATATGCATATAACAAAATTAGAAGTGGTGAGTTAGAAGTTTTAAAAAATGGAAACAATGGATATCCAATTGAAGACTTTTTGTCTGAATTTACTCAAGAAAAGGTAGTGCAATATTGTTATTATGTTGCCACTTGTGTTAATAAAGAAGATTTACCAACATTACCTACAAGTGGTCCAGAAAGAACTTCCGATAATCCTGAAATCTCAGTTTCTACAACTGAAATGAGTATGAATAATAATTTAGTTATGGATAACGATACAAATGTAATTTCTTTTAGTAACGGAAGGAGTAGATAAAATGGCAAGTTTTAATTCGACGAGTATTATTGGTGGAACTTATGACAATCTAGGATGTAAATTTGATAATTTTGAAACTTTGATTAATAGTTATTTTTCGTTATTGTTTGATACATTAACAAAAGATGCAATAGTATATTCAACCGGAAGAAATGGAATTTTAGCTAAAGTTGAATTTAATTCTTCAAAAGGTGGATTTGTTAATTATGTACAATCTTCTATTGGTAAATGGAATTATAGTGATCTAAAATATCAAAGAAATGTATCGCCAGAATTTGTTATATATTTATTTAATAATTTAAATATGAATAAAGCATATAATGCTGTTAATAGTAGAAATGATTATTTTGATGAACCTATGAAATTTAATACTAATAATCAAGTAGTAGAAGGTACATTTATAAGAGATTTGAGTATGGCAGGAATTATCGAATTACATGAAAAACATATGGCTGAATATGCAAAGAAAATGAATGGTGAACCAAATAAATATGATCAATTTAAGCCAACTGAAGTAGTTATGGTTAAAACTTTATATGAATTAATTGGTAGTGTCTGTAAACTTTCAAAAAAATTTTGGGATTTTCAGAACTACTTAGAAAGAGCAGAAGAATTAAGAGCAAGTGTTGATTCTGGAAAACTAGAATATGAAAGTTTAAGTCAAGAGGAAGAAGAATTGTATTTAGATTTTTATCCAAATGATGATTATTATTTAAGTTTAGGAATTTTAAATAATTCTATAAGAGAACAGGCGGCACGAGAATTAATAAAAAAATATAAACAAAAAGGAAGTTTAGAAAGACAAGGAAAAACATCAACTGGAATTAATTCTTATGATGACCCAATTAGCATAGTTCCATATGGAAATGATATGGGTGAAGAATATTATGGCGATTCTGATTTTGTTGCAATTATTGATTATAGTAATGCAAAAGAATTTCCAATTAATATAAATAAAATAATGACAGGTGGAAGACAACGTCAAATAAGAAAACTAAAATGACACTTTAGTAATCTACTTAATCCAACTGATAAAAAATAATTTTGAAAAATGAAGCAGAAATCCGAAAGAAATTTCATAACTAACGGATTTCTGCTTTTTTAACTATTTTTGACAAAATAGTAACACACTACCAAGTTGGCAGAGCCAACTATGATAAAGTGTGCCAAGGGAACTCCCTTTGGAAACCCTAAAGCAACATATTACAAAATTTCATAATGTAATATTGTTGCCTTTTTATTTAAATTAAGTTTAAATAAAAAGAAAGAATACTATCGCCAATTTCATCAGTACAGCTGACAAAACTTGCCACGTATTCTTTATATGAAAATAACATTAATACCTAATCTAACGAAAAGGTAATAAGGTTATTTTTTTCTTTTGCTTTGCAAAAGTATTGATTAATAAATTTATTATCGCTACTTTCATTGAAATGATGTTTCAACAAAATTAATATTTTTTATAAAATTTTTTTACAATAATTTAATCCATGCTAACGCAGACCTATCACTAGGTCTTTTTTGAAACTTTGCAATATAAGGAATTACCATATTTCTAGTTCTCTATATTTTTCTCTAACTTTTCCATAATACATTCTTATAAATTTATTTAATCCAGCTATTTTAGCTACTTTTTTTGCTTTTCCTTCTTCTTCTTTTTTTGATATATAATCATATAATTCATTTCCTGCTTTACCACTGCTTTTAATTGATTTCATAACCTCATATCCGGCTTTTCTTAAATATTTATTTCCTCGTTTGGAGATATGTCTTATTGTTGCTTCAAATTGTCCTGATTGATATGGTGGAGCATCCAATCCACCATAAGCTATGATTGAACCAGCATTTTTAAATCTTCTTATATCTCCAATTTCAGCAATTATTCTAGGTGTTAATTTTGCTCCACAGACTTCCATATTCCTAACTGTATCATATTCAGGTAATGTGCTTGCAAGTTCTTCCATTTTTGTTATAATATTACTGGTTGTATTAATTGTTAAAATTAATAGATCCACACAGCAATCAACAGATAACTGTGAATATTCATTATAAGGATATGGAGATACTGTTTTATTAGCTAGTTCGTAAATTTTGTTAGCTAAAGTAATACCAGCACTTCTATGTCCCAATTTTTTTGCAATCTTATCAACTTCATTTATAAACGAAGTTTTTTTCTTTTTTAAAACTAATTTTGGATGACAATATTTTTTAAATACAGTTATTCCTAATATAAAATTATTTTCATCTAATAATGAATAAAAGCCCGAAAATAATAAATCACATAAATTTGATAATTGCACTTTCTCTTTTGTTTGAACAGACATTTGAGCCGTATATTGTCTTGATAAAAATTTTAATTGCTCATATTTTTCGTCAGTTTGGCAATACTTCTTAATTCGATACCAATTATTACAACAATATTCAGCAATTTTCAATGAATCTTTATTATCGTTTTTAACTTTTCTAATATCATGATCTAAATGTTTTTTTATTTTGAATGCATTATCTGCACAAACAAAGAAATCATTATCTAATAAATAATTTAATACTGGTAAATGATATGTTCCAGTTTCTTCCATAACAATTTTTAAACTTTCTTTTGGATATTTATTTAAAATTTCTTTTAAATGATTTAATCCGTCATTATCATGATTAATTTCAAATGGCATTTCAATAACTTCGCCATGTTCAGATAAAATAGACACTGTACTTTTACCCTTTGAAATATCAATACCTACACCATACTTCATACTACAAATCCTTCCTTTTACTCTTAATTATTGATTGGTTCCAACGCATTCACATAGTCTCATTTTGGTTCTTTACACGAGAATTATTACAGTCTCAACTTGCTTAATCGAATGTATTATGTGAAGGCTGGTTAACAGTTTTGTTTCGGAGAGCTTTATCTCATTTGTGCCTTCGTTAACCAATCACTCCAATCATAATATAAAAGAGTGTAATGTTCAATCCTGATCAATTGATTTACTTATTACACTTTTATAGTACCAAATGTACCACATAAATTTATTTTCTATTATTATATTTTTTCTCTAATAGTTTTGCCGTTTCTTTCTTTGCATTATAAATTGATAAATAAGTAAATAATTCATAAACTATCATTATTATAAAAAATCCTATTATTACAACTTGATTATCTGTTATATTTTCTTTCCAAAACTCTATACCTTGAATTATTAAATATATTAAGCCGAAGAATACTGTTGATAAAGTTGTCGTATCGTCAAATGACCTTTGAATTGTTTTTGATTCTTCTATATCAGCATTTAAACCTCTAACACTCCATTTTTGAATTACAGATAATACTAATACCATTAAGAATGGAGTAATAACCCAATACATTGAATAACCATAGTTAATTTTAAATCCTAAAATTAATATTAAACTTACTAACATAAATAAATTTAATAATATTATTCCTATTTTTGTTAATAATTTTTTATTAATATTTCTTTTCATTTTTATTCCTCTCCCTCAATTTCAAATTTTGAATTAACTTAACAATTTCTCTTGATGTTCTAATTTGATAATTTGTATCTTCAATAGTATGTTGTAATAATTCTTTTTCTGATTCTAGTATATTTTCTTTTTCTAAATTATCTTTACAAGATTTAACTAATTGTTCTGAGTTGCTAATACTTCCTAAAACATTAACTTCTGCTTCTGCAAGTTGATCTAAATTCATTTTTTCGTAGTAGTCTTTTATAAATGGATTTAAAGGACTAACTTCAATGCCTAATCCTATCATATACATCATATCATTGTAATTAACATCAATAATATTACTTATCTTTCTCAAGGTTTTAGGATTTGGAATTTCTCTTTCTCCAGATTCAATTTTAGATAATTCAGCATTGCTTATTTTAGCAATTTTAGCAAGTTGTCTTTGAGAAAGACCTTTTTTTTCTCTAGCTTCAGCAATTAATTCACCTATCTTTTTTTCTTGCATACTTGTACACCTCACAACTTAATAATACTATGATTGTTAACAAAAGTCAACAAAAATAGATAAAATGTTAATTATCGTGTTGACAATGTAATAAATATGATGTATATTGAGTGTGTTAACAAAAATTAACATTTTAATTTAAAACGTTAATAAGTACTGAAAAAGAAAGGAGGAATAAGCAATTGACTAAACTACATTTAGATGATTCCAACAAAATCTGGAAAGATAAAAGAATCAAACCCGAAGGAAAGATAATATATTCGTATATTTATTCAAAAGGATTTGAAGGAAATATCACTAATTTAAATGTTGGAGAATTACAGTCTTATATCTCAATAAGTAATAAGGGACTCATAAACAATCTTAAAGCATTAGAGTTCTGTAAATATCTACTATATAGGGAATATGACACAGGAATGTACACAATAAAATTACTAGGATAGTTAAAGGACACCTAGTAGTTAAGGTACAGTAAGATTGGGAGGCTTATGTTAGTACCTACAATTAATACCCAAAATGGTTAAAACCAAAACTATCATCTTATAGTGGGAGGATTCTATTGTCTTTTATAAGGTATTTTATTGCAGTACCAAGAATAGTATTAAAAGACAACAGGTATTCATCAACAGATAAGTTGGTTTTAGGAATGATTAACTCATTATCAAATAATAAGGGATATTGCTATGCTAAAAATAGTATGTTAGCAACTGAATTAAATGTAGGTACTAAAACAATATCAAATTCTTTATCTAAATTAAAAAAGAACAATGTAATTATAATTGAATATTTAGAGTATCAAAGAAGAATATATTTAAATCCTGAAATAGTTAACCAAGAAAATGCTAAGGTTAAAGAAAAAAATTTCCAAAATAGTATGGAAGAAAAATTCCAATATAAAAGAAAAGAATATAAAAGAAAAAATAATATAAATAATAAAAGGGTAGCTCCAATACCAATATGGATGGAACATCCAGAACTTTGTCAAGGAAATTTAGCAACAACAGAGGAGCAAGCTGAAATGACAGAATTATTAAAAGAATTTAAAGATTGAAAGGAGAAGTGTTAATGAGAGGAGGACAATATTTATAAAAAATAAAAAGGGGGATGAGAAAATGGAGGTAGTATATAATGTAGTTTATGGAATAAAAGATAATTTAGAAAGAACAGATAAAGAAATAGAAGATATTTTAACTAAGAAATTGCTTAGAGTAATACTTAATTTAGAGAATACTAATAGTGTAGCTTTAAATAATTCTTAATATGAAGTATAATACATTTATAGATTTAAATTTGTTATACCTTGAGGAAGTTGAGGTGTAATAAATGGAAAAGGTAGGTGTATATTGTAGACTATCTGATGAAGATAGATATAAGAAAAATAAGAATGATGATAGTGAGTCAATCGCTAATCAAAAAAGTATGCTTTTAAAATATGCTTTAGAGCAAGGATGGGAAATTGTAGATATTTATTCTGATGATGATTTTTCGGGAGCAGGTACTTATAGACCAGACTTTGAAAGACTTATCAAAGATTGTGAAAGTGGAAGAATTAATATTGTATTATGTAAAACTCAAAGTAGATTTTCAAGAGATATGGAAGTAATAGAAAAATATCTTCATAATAAGTTTGTTGAATGGGGAGTTAGATTTGTAAGTATTGTTGATAATGCAGATACTAACAATGAGGCAAATAAAAAATCAAGACAAATCAATGGACTTGTTAATGAATGGTATTTAGAGGATTTATCAAATAATGTTAAGAAATCTCTAAAAAATAAAAGAGAAGATGGACTATATATGGGAAGTTTTGCTCCTTATGGTTATTTAAAAGATTCAAATGATAAGCATAAATTGATAGTTGATGAAAATGTAAGACATGTTGTTAAAGAGATATTTGAGAAATATAAAGATGGAATTGGTTATCATAGAATTTGTGCTGATTTAAACAGTCGTAATATTTTACCACCGTCTCTTTATAAGAAATCTATTGGAAGTAATTTTGTATGTTGCAATTTTGATTATGAAACAACAGGAATATGGACACCAGACACGGTTGCAAAAATGTTAAGAAACGAAGTTTATATTGGTAATTTAGTACAAGGAAAAAGAACAAATATAAGTTATAAAAATCATAAATCTAAACAAATACCTAAAAAAGATTGGTGTAGAACAGAAAATACTCATGAGCCAATTATAGATAAGGAAACTTGGTATCTAGTCCAAAGAAGAATAGGAAAACACGAAAAGCCGATGACAAGTGGAGAAATACACATTTTAAGTCAAAAGGTTTATTGCTCTGAGTGTAATAGAATATTTATGAGAAATCAATGTAATATAATTTGTGCTGGTGGAAAAGTTGAAAAAAGAGCATATCTACAATGCAAGGGAAATAAGAAGTATCATACTTGTGATAATAATCGCTCAATTAGATTAGATTTATTAGAAAAGTATGTATTAGACTCAATCAATGATTTATTAAAAAAGTGTAATGATATAATATTAAAAAATGAGTGTGAAAAAGAACTTAATAAAAAGAATAGCCAAGATACTATAATAATAAATCTAAATAAAGAAAAATCATTAATAGAAAAGAAATTAAACGAAAGTAAATTATATTTTAAAAATCTATACCAAGACAAATTAAAAGGAATAATATCAGAGGATGATTTTATAATGTTAAGAGAAGAATATTCAAAGGATGTTGAAAGTAACCAAACTAGACTTGAAGAAATTAATAATGAATTGGAAATCACTAATGAAAGAAAAGAAAATACCAAAGATATTAAAAGTATACTTAAAAAATATAAAAATATAAAAACACTTAATAAAGTAATAGTTGATGAATTTGTTGAAAAAATCTATATTGGTAAACTGAATAAAGAAACAAATACAAGAGAAATTAAGATAATATGGAATCTTGATTTATAAAATATAACCTATAAAAATAGCAAAGATGATAGTTTTTGGGGAAAACCGATACTTGCCATGGCGGAGATGATCCGGGAGCAATAAGCGGTTCATTAAAAGAAAAAGATTTAACATTAAGAGCTGCACAATACATGTATAAGAGATTACAAGAGTTAGGCGTGCCAACATCTATAGTTAGAGATACAGATGAAACGCTAACAAGAAATGAAAGAATCAAAAGGATGACAGATCCATTTGGAAATGGTACCGATGTCATAATAATTTCTAATCACATAAATGCAGGAGGTCACCCTTAGCCCTCTCGAAGATTAAATTTAAAAGGGTATTAAGACGGCTGTATTTGAATAATTTATTTATATAGTATAATTTATCTAGAAAGATATTAAATGACGTAATAATAGTGTTTATTTAAGAAATAAATGCTATTTTTTGTTAGCACTTAAATTAATATATTGCTAAAACGATTTTTTTATGGTATATTGTGCTTATAAGGATATATGTCACTTTTTAGACATAAAAAAATATGCTCGAGCAATGGCATATTTCCTTATGATTCGGTAGCTACCAACTACCAAAAAAACTAAAACAAATATCAAGAAATATTTGGAGAATTGAAAAATGAAATGAATAAATCAATTCCTATAATTATATTAACACAAGTTGTTTTTGAAAGTCAATTGTTTAATTATTTGTAGTGCATATTGATTTACATTCTTCAAAAGAAAGGAGAAGCAATATGCACTTTTATTTGATAGAATAAACTACTTAAATGGTAGTTGGAGTTACCTCACGAATTTTATATATTTAACAAGGAGGTAATTTATGAATTTAAATATAAAAGTTCTTGCTCCTAATGAGCAAAAAGATGATAAAGATTTTGGCGATTGCATTATTATAAATGATAGTGGTAATGTTATCGTATATGATTGTGGATCAGAAGAATTAGCAGATCAAGTTTTAGAGTATGTAAAGGAAAATAGTATAGATAAAATAGATATTGTTTTATCACATAATGATAGTGATCACTTTGATGGAATTCCTAAGTTAGTGGATGCTGGAATAGTTAATTCAATTACAACTTTACTTTTATTAAAATATAAAGATGAAATATTCAAGAAAATATCAGATGGAAGAGTTACTGAAGACTCAATGGTGAAGCATATTGAAGAAATGTATAGCAATATTTATTCTTTAAAAGGAAATAATTTACTTGATGCATTAGACAATAATAATATTTCTTCTAATGTTAAAGTTGTTGGACCGTCAACAGAATATTTTATAGATGCTGTGGCAAAACAATTTACACCTACAGAAAGTAACAATATAGATGATAGTACAATAATGAATGCTATAAGTGTGCAATTGGAGATATCATTTAATAATAAAAAACTGCTATTAACAGGTGATGCTGATTTAGCTGCATTTGATGATAAAGTTATTAATTATGAGGCAATTCAGTTACCACATCATGGTAATCCAGATATGGCCGAAAAAATATTTGAAATAAACGATATGAGAAATAATGTGTTATACATTGTTTCAGATAATAAAGGTAAGAATATTAATGGTGGATCCGATAAATTAAACCAAAAAGGTCATTATATAAGAAATACTAAGTCTGGTGCTTTTGAAGTTAATGAATCATCATTTAAAATTGAAACAAAAGGTAGTCTAAATTCTAATGAGATATGCTATATTGAAAAATAAAGTTGATATAAAAGAAATACATTCTAGGCAAGAATATTTATATGATGTTTTTAAAGTATATACGATTCCATTTTCATATAATGGGATTGTAGAACTTAAATCATTCCCAGAAAATGCATTTGACGTATTATTTATATTTGGGCATAATAATCAAGTTTTTTCATATTTAAATACGAATGTAATTAATGAAGAAAATATAGTTTTAATTACTTGCTATACAGGACCTATAACGAAATTTAATATATCTAATAAAAAAATATTTTATACCAATAATATTACGTACAAATTAGATGGTAAAAAGTATGGATTTGAATATGAAATTACAGACGCAGAATTGAATCTATATAATTGTAAAAAAGATTCGTTAGAAGAAAAATTAAAAACTTGTTTTGAAAGGGTAGTATAACTATGGAAAGAATGATAGATAAATTAAGTAATTATCACATATTTAATTATATTATTCCAGGCGGATTATTCTTAATACTATGTAATAATTATTTGAATATTAAAATAGAACAAGATAAAATTATATATTTCTTCTTTATATCATATTTTATAGGAATTATAATAAGTAGAGTTTCATCATTAGTTACCGAAAAAATATTATGTTATATTTTTAAAATAAAAAAGGAAAATCATGATAACTATATAGCAGCAACAAAAAAAGATGAAAAGATTGAAGTATTAATGCAAGATATGAATATGTATAGAAGTATATGTACTATGCTCATCATTTTATTAATTATAAAAATAGCAAAAATATTTGGATTATATCAATTAATAGATAAAGACCTTTTAATTATTTTGGTATTTATTTCACTTATTATTATATTTATATGTGCTTATATAAAACAAAATAAATATGTTGTTTCGAGAGTAAAAATAGCTAATAAGAAGAAATAATATTTTATACTTTAATGGCATTACATGAGTAATGCTATTTTTAGTGATTTGACAATTTATTGCAAGAGAGGTAACATGCAATAAATTGGAGGATGAATCTTATGAAAAATGAAAAGAAATTTATTGAAAAAGAAAATAAATTAAGAATGGAAAGTGATGCTAGATTATTAGCCAATCTAATTTATTTAAATTATGAGCATTCCAATGGTAAACCTATAAATATTAATCATATTTATAAAACATTACATGATACTGTTAATTACACAAAAGAGGAAGAGAAAAAGATAAAAGAATATGCTTTTATATATTTAAGAGTTGATTATAGATTAGAATTAAATTAAATTTCTATGAAATTACAAAAAATAGTTATAATATATGGTATAATTATATGTAGTTAGGAGGTCTAAATTATGAGTGAAAGAGAATTAGATTCAAGTGTTAATGAATATGAAGAGCAATATAAATCTAATAATTATGTAAAACAGTTACAATGGGATATGGCTATTGGATTACAAGAAGTTGATAATTTAAAACCTTCTAAATATTTAGAAAAATTATTAGAGGAAGAAGTAGAAGGTAATTTAACAATAGAAGAAGTAGAAAAAGAACTTAGAGAATATTATATTGAAAAAGAAAATAAAAACGAAGTAAATCATAGTGAATTAGAGTGTGATTTTGTATCTGCTAGAATAGTTGAACTATTAAATAAAGATGATTTTGATTTATCAGTTGATTATTTAAAATATGTTCATAAATTTTTATTTCAAGATGTTTATGAGTTCGCTGGTGAATTTAGAAAAATAGATTTTTCTAAACATGAAAAAATACTTAATAATGATTCTGTTGCATACGGAGATTGTACTACTTTAAATCAATCACTAGAATATGATATATCAAAAGAAAAAGAGAAAAACTATAAAGAAATGAATATAGTTGAAGTTATTAATAATATAACTAAATTTTCTTCTAATATATGGCAAGTACATCCTTTTAGAGAAGGTAGTACTAGAACAACTGCTTTATTTATTGAAAAGTATTTAATTAGTTTAGGCTATAACGTAGATAATAGTTTATTTAAAGATAAATCAGTTTATTTTAGAAATGCACTAGTTAGAAGTAATTATTTTAATAATTATTTAAATATAAAAGAAGATAATAGTTATTTAATTAAATTTTATGAAAATTTGTTATTAGGTAAAAATAATAATTTACATTCAAAAGATTTAATTGTAGATGAATTGTTTGATAAAAAGTAATTAATCTATTTAGATATATTAGTTATGCGAGGAAAAAGTATAATTAACTTTTGCAAGGGCACTGTCAATTTTGATGGAGCCCTATTTTTCTTTTTCTAAGAAAATAGAATCTGCTAGAAAATATAAATATGGTATAATAGTATATAGAAAAGGAGATGAATTCCTATGAAATGTACTTTAATGAATAAAAATAAAGAAGTAATGTTAACAGAATATGATTCTGCAACAGGAGTATTTACTAATATTTATGATGTTTATAATATTGATTATGCTCCGTATATTTTAAAAAGTTTTTATAAAAATGAAGATGTTAATGATACTTCTTTAAGAACTAATTTAAGTGAATGGTTTAAGGGAAGAGGAATACCATCTTGGAGAGATAAGCTAGACTTATTACTACATAGACTTAATATTAATGCCCCATGTGAATTATTAGATAAAGCCTTTGGATTATCTTTATCAGATCAGTATTGGTTAAAACCAGTAGATTCTAATATTAAATATGAAGATATTAATTTCTTTGATAATGACTTTGATTATGCTGAATTTATGGAAGCATCACTTTCAAAAAATAGTAAGATGATTCATAATGCTATATCTTTGAAAACACCTAATAATACTACAGATGGTATGTTAAAAAAAGCGTGGATTATTGAAAATGGTACAAGATATTTATTAAAAGGTGGATATAAGAATGAAACATTACAACCATTTAACGAAGTGTTAGCAAGTGAGATATGTAAAAGACTAGGATTTGATCATGTAGAATATACACTAGATACTTATAAAGATATGGTTGTATCAAAATGTCCTTGTTTCATAACAAAAGATACAGAACTAATTACTTGTAATCAAATAAGAAATGATATGAAAAAACATAATAGTATAGAAGATTATGAAGAATATATAAAAAAACTAGAATCAGAAGGAATAAAAGATGCAAGAGAAAAAATAGAAAATATGTATATTTTAGATTTTCTAATTATGAACGAAGATAGACATCTTAATAACTTTGGAATAATAAGAGATGTTAATACTTTAAAATGGTTAGATGTAGCACCAATATTTGATAATGGTCAAAGTTTAAATATAGAATATTATGATGAAGAAGAAATGCATATTATTGGTGATGGTAAATTATTTTATGAAGTTAAACCATTTGATGAAATAATTAAAGTAGTAAAAGATATAAAAAGAATTGATATAAGTAAACTAGAAGATATTCCTGAATGGTTTGATAATTTATTACATGAGTATCAAGATATAACAGGATATTCAGATAATAGAATTAATAAACTATGTATTTTATTAAATAGACAAATAAATAAATTGAAGAAATTAATAGAAAATGATTAGAAGTTAATATTAATTTCTTCTTTTTTGTTGGAATTAAGCCAAAAAATTATAAAATTCATGATATAATTGTAAATGAAAGTACTAGGAGTGAGGAAGTTAATGAATAATAAAAAAGAGATTGAAAGAGAAGAATTACATAAAACCATTTGGAAAATAGCAAATGAATTAAGAGGTTCAGTAGATGGATGGGATTTTAAACAATATGTATTAGGTCTATTATTTTATAGATTCATTTCAGAAAATATCGAAAATTATGTTAATGAAAATCAAAGAAAAGCAGGTATTGAAGATTTTAAATATAGAGATATTTCTGATGAAGAAGCATTACTTGGAAAAACACAAATACTTGAAGAAAAGGGATTATTTATTTTACCTAGTGAATTATTTTGCAACGTTAGAAAAAATGCTGATAAAAACGAAAATTTAAATGTAGTAATTTCTAATATATTTAATAATATTGAATCATCAGCAAGAGGAACAGCATCAGAGAATGATGTAAAAGGTTTATTTGATGATTTTACAATAGATAATAAATTGGGGAATACAGTTGATGAAAGAAATGAAAAACTTGTTAAATTATTAAATGCAATAGGAGAGTTGAATTTTGGAGATTATGAAGAAAACAAGATAGATTTATTTGGTGATGCTTACGAATTTTTAATGACTATGTATGCATCATCAGCAGGTAAATCAGGTGGAGAATTCTTTACTCCACAAGAAGTTGGAGAATTACTAGCTAAAATAGTAATAATGGATAAAACATCTGTTAATAAAGTATATGATCCTGCATGTGGTTCAGGTGGATTATTACTTAAATTTGCTAAGATACTTGGAAAAGAAAATGTAAGAGAAGGATTTTTCGGTCAAGAAATAAATCTTACTACATATAACTTAGCTAGAATAAACATGTTTTTACATAATATTAATTACAATAACTTTAGTATTGAAAGAGGAGATACATTAATACATCCAGTTCATTGGAACGATGAACCATTTGATGCAATTGTATCTAATCCTCCATATTCAATTAAATGGGCAGGTAAATCTAATCCGATATTAATAAATGATGAAAGATTTGCTCCAGCTGGTGTATTAGCACCTGAATCAAAAGCAGATTTAGCATTTACTATGCATATGTTATCGTGGTTATCACCAAAAGGTACTGCGGCTATAGTTGAGTTTCCTGGTGTACTTTACAGAGGCGGAGCAGAACAAAAGATTAGAAAGTACATGATTGATAACAACTTTGTTGATACTGTCATTCAATTACCTTCTGATTTGTTCTTTGGAACATCGATTGCAACTTGTATTTTAGTATTAAAGAAAAATAAATTAGATAATAATATATTATTTGTAGATGCATCTAATGAATTTATTAGAAATACTAATAAAAATAAATTATCAGAAGAAAATATCAATAATATAATTAGTTTATTAAAAGATAGAAAATCAGTTGAAAATAAATCTTGTTTAGCAACTTATGAAGAAATCAAAGAAAATGATTATAATATATCAGTTAATTCTTACTTAAGAGCAAATACTGAAGCTAAAAAAATAGATATAGAAGAGGTAAATAGAAAGCTTGCTGAAATAGTACCTAGGCAACAACAAATTAGAGAAGAACTAGAAGAGATAATTAAAGAACTTGAGGTTGATTATCATGAGTAAGATAAATGATTTAATAAAAGAAATGTGTCCAAATGGTGTTCCTCTTAAAAAGATTGGAGATATATGTGAAACAATAACAGATTATGTTGCAGCTGGTTCATTTAAAGATTTGGCTAATAATGTTAAGTATCTTCAAGAACCAGATTATGCAATGTTAATTAGAACAACTGATATTAAAAGTAAGTTTAAAAGTGATAAATTTATTTATATTAATGAATCAGCATTTAATTACTTATGGAGAGTTAATCTTGATAAGGAATCACTAATTCTTCCAAATATAGGCAATTGTGGGGAGATATATTATTTAACACCAGATGATCTTCCATATAAGAGATGTGCTTTAGCTACCAATGCTATTTTAGCTAGAAGTGAAAAGATTAATATGAAATATCTAAAACACGCTTTTTTAGCAAATGATTTTCAAATTCAGTTAAAAAAGATTACCTCTCCATCAGGACAAACAAAATTTAATAAAACAGATCTTAAAAAATTACTTGTTCCAGTGCCACCAATAGAAGTACAAGAAGAAATAGTTAGAATTCTTGATAAATTTGGCGGGCTAGAAACGGAGCTGGAAGCGGAGCTGGAAGCGGAGCTGGAAGCGAGAAAGAGTCAATATGAGTTTTGGCGTGGAAAACTTTTAGAAAACAGTAAGGATAAAGTTAAGTTTGGTGATATTGCCACAATACTTAGAGGTGGTTCTCCAAGACCAATTCAAAATTTTATAACTACAGATGATAGTGGAATACCTTGGATTAAAATTGGTGACACAAATCCTAATGATAAATATATAATTGCTACTAAAGAGAAAATTACTGTAGATGGTTCTAAAAAATCAAGATTTGTTAAAGCTGGCGATTTTATTTTATCTAATTCTATGAGTTTTGGTAGACCTTATATCCTAAAAATAGATGGGTGTATTCACGATGGTTGGTTATCTATTAGTAATTTTGAAGATACTTATATCCCTGATTTTTTATACCATTTGCTTAGTTCTAAACCAATACAAGATATGATGAAAATGAAAGCATTTGTTGGTACTGTAAAGAATCTTAATGCTAACATTGTAAAAAGCATTGAATTACCATTATATACAAAAAGTGAACAAGAAAAAATTGTTAGAATTTTAGATAAATTCGAAGAGTTAACAAATGATATAACTGTTGGGCTTCCTGCCGAAATGGAATTAAGAAGAAAACAATATGAATATTATAGAAATAAATTATTAAGTTTTGAGGATATAATAAATGAATAATAAAAAAGAACAAATAATAGCTCAATGTTATCATTGTGGTAATAAAGGACTTATGAATATTAAATATGAAGTTAATCAGCAGTTTGGAGGAGATTATGAAAATGAATTTGGAGATTATCAACATGATTTTGAAGAACATTTTTCATGGAAACTTTTATCTTGTCCAGTATGTAATTTTTTAACACTATATCAAGTATATACAGATGAGTCTATGCAAGTTCCATATGGAGAAGATTTCAGACAAATGTATGATGAAAAAATACTGTATCCAGAAAATAAATTAAAAATGAATGGTGTTCCTGATGAAATCGCAAGCGCATTTGAATCTGCACTAAAAATAAAAAATATAGATTATAATATATGTTTAATTTCATTAAGAAGAACATTAGAAATGATATGCAATAATAAAAATGCAAAAGGTAAAACATTATATAAAAAAATTATAAATTTGATAGATATGAAAATATTTCCTAAAGAATTAAAGGAAGCATATTTTGTTATAAAGGATTTTGGTAATGAAGGTGCACATGGAAATGGTATTAAATTATATCAATATGAAATTGATGAACTAATTGAAATACTTTATGATGTCATTAAATACTTATATATTATGCCAAATCAAATTGAAAAGATGAAAAAAGCATTAGAAGAAAAAATCAGGAATAACCAGAAGGAGTTAGTGAATAATGAATAATATTGGTTTAATAAGTGAAAGTGATAACTCAACAGTACTTGCTGAATATAAAGTGCTTGATAAAGTAGAATCCTCATATCAATCAGAAGCACAGTTAGAAAATGAATTAATTAATACATTGATTGAACAAGGATATGAAAGAATTTATATTAATTCTGAAAATGAGTTAATACTTAATTTAAGGAAACAATTAGAAAAATTAAATAATTATCATTTTACTGATGGAGAATGGGATGATTTCTTTACTAAAGTAATTGCTAATAAGAATGATTATATAATTGAAAAAACAAGATTAATTCAAGAAGATTATAAACAAGAAATAACTCTTGATTCAGGTGAAAAGAAAAATATTTATTTAATAGATAAAAATAATATTCATAATAATAGTCTTCAAGTATTAAATCAGTATGTTAATAATGATGGGAACTTTGATAATAGATATGATGTAACTATTTTAGTAAATGGACTACCTTTAGTTCATGTTGAATTAAAGAAAAGAGGAGTAGATTTAAGAGAAGCTTTCAATCAAATAGAAAGATATCAAAGAGATTCTTTTTGGGCAGGATCAGGTTTATATAACTTTGTTCAAATATTTGTTATATCAAATGGAACATTAACTAAGTATTATTCAAATACTACAAGAGAGTTTCATATAAATAATCAAAAGAAAAAGAAGTCAAACTCATTTGAATTTACTTCATATTGGGCAGATCAAAAGAATAATGGTATTACTGATTTAATTGATTTTGCCAAAACTTTCTTTACTAAACATACGTTATTAAATATATTAACTAAATATTGTGTATTTACTTCTGAAGAAGATTTATTAGTAATGCGACCTTATCAAATAGTTGCTACTGAAAAGATTTTAAATAGAATTAATATTGCATATAATAATAAGTTTTATGGGACTTTAAAATCAGGTGGTTATATTTGGCATACAACAGGTTCTGGAAAAACACTTACATCATTTAAAACTTCACAACTTGCTAGTAAATTAGATTTTATTGATAAAGTATTATTTGTTGTAGATAGAAAAGACTTGGATTATCAAACAATGAAAGAATACGACAGATTTAAAGAGGGAGCTGCTAACTCTAATACTTCAACGAAAATATTAGAAGGGCAATTAAATGATCCAAGTACTAAGATTATTATTACTACAATTCAAAAATTATCACAATTTATCAAGAAAAACGAAAACAGTGATGTATTTAATAAGCATGTAGTATTTATATTTGATGAATGTCATAGATCACAATTTGGTGATATGCATAAATCTATTATTAAGAAGTTTAATAAGTATTATTTATTTGGATTTACTGGAACTCCAATATTTCCAGAGAATGCTAGAACAATTAAAGGTATTTCTGAAACGACAGAACAAATTTTTGGAGAAAGATTACATACTTACACAATAGTAAATGCTATTGCTGATAAGAACGTCTTACCATTTAGATATGAATATGTTGGAAGAATTGATATTCGTGATGGTGTTCAAGATGAAAAAGTATATAATATTGATGAAGAAAAACTATTTGATAATCAAATTAGAATTTCTATGATTACAGATTACATAATAGAGCATTTTAGTACAAAAACTAAGACATCAGAAAGTTATGTTTACTCAACTTTAGATAATGTTTCTGCAGTAGCTAAAAAGCAAGATGCAGAAGAAATTAAGTCTAAGAAGAATATTAATGGTTTTAATTCATTATTTGCTGTATCAAGCATTAAAATGGCTAAAGAATACTATGCTGAATTTAAGAAACAGTTGGATATTAAAAAGAGTAATCTTAAAGTAGCTATAATATATTCTTATGGTGTTAATGGAGAAGATGGAGTTATTGATGAAAACTCTGAATCAACAGAAGCATTAAGTACAGATGATAGAACATTCTTAGAAAATGCTATTAAGGATTATAATAATATGTTTGGAACAAGTTATGATACATCATCAGAAAAATTCCAAAATTACTATAAAGATGTATCTCTAAGAATGAAGAATAGAGAGATTGATATATTAATCGTTGCTAATATGTTCTTAACAGGATTTGATGCAAAAACATTAAATACTTTATGGGTTGATAAAAATTTAAAATGGCACGGATTAATTCAAGCGTTTTCAAGAACTAATAGAATTTTAAATAGTGTAAAAACATATGGTAATATAGTTTCATTTAGAAATTTAGAAGATAGACTTAATGAAGCACTTGCTAAATTTGGTGATGAGGAAGCTCATGGAATAGTTTTATTAAAACCATATAATGACTACTATTATGGATATGAAGATGATAATGGCAAAACATTTGAGGGTTATAAATCTTTAGTTGAAAAGTTAACTACTAAATTTGCCCCAGGAGAACTAATGCAAAGCGAAGCAGAACAAAAAGAATTTATTAAGCTATATGGTGCAATATTAAAAGCAACAAATATATTATCTTCATTTGATGAATTCAAGAATGAAGAGTTAATTAGTGAAAGAGATAAACAAGACTATCATAGCATTTATATTGAACTTTATAATGAATTTAGAAATAAAGCTAAACAAGAAAGAACTGATGTTACTGAAGATGTAGTATTTGAAATGGAATTAATAAAATCTATTGAGGTTAATATTGATTACATTTTAGGACTAGTTAAAAAATATCATGATTCTAATATGGAAGATAAAGAAATTCTTATAACTATTCAAAAGACTATTATGGCAAGTCCAGATTTAAGAAATAAGAAAGATTTAATTATGGCATTTATTGAATCATTAGATCAAGATTCAAATGTATATGCTGATTTTGAATCATTTATGGATAGTAAGAAAAAAGAAGAATTAGATAAGATAATTGATGAAGAAAATCTTAATAAAGAAGAAACATATAACTTTATCCAAAAATCATTTGAACAAGGAAGAGTAGAAACAAATGGTACTGAAGTATCATCAATTCTTCCACCTATGAACATGTTTACTCCTACAAATGATAGACAAGAAAAGAAAAATAATGTTATAGATAAATTATTAGGCTTTTTTAATAAGTTTTTTAATATCTCAAGTAGTAAGTTTTAGTATATAATTTATCTTTAAATAATTTTAACAATAATATCATTCGACACAAAAAAGCATTAAAAAGCATCGAAAAGCATCGAAAAGCAAAAAAAAGTTAAAAAAAGTAAAAAAAAGAAAAATAAAGCACAAAAAAGCATCGGATATTCATTGACTTATAAAAGTCAAGTGGTAAAATATAGTAAAATGAAATAATTATGCAAAGAGGACTTAGGTCTTCTTTTTTTCATTTTAAGGAGGTGGTAATTATGTACTATCATCCTATTATTTTTATATTTTTATAATAATAGGATGAACTAATAAGAATTAAAATTAAGAGAAATAAAGGATATATTTATTAATCATCCTTTATATGAACCTACAAAGTAGGATGAATTTCGTAAGTACGAAATAAGAATAGCACCATAACAATTCCTTATATTATAAGGAGTTTTTTTGTTTGTGGTGCTATCTTCTTATCCTGCTCTAATTAAAAACAGTAAAAATAATAGGACAATCATCCTATTTAGGAAGGAGCGATAGTTTGAGAATATTTAAATTATATTTACCAATAGACTTATTTAATAGAATTAAATTAATGTCTAAATTTTATAGAGTATCTATTTCTAAAATGATGACAGAATTATTAGAAAGAGGCTACTTAGAAATACTAAAGACAAATACGAAGGGAGAGTAATAAATGGAATACGATAAATATGTAAAAATACCATGGTTTATAATTTTAGATAGAAATATATGTGTTGGTAACAAACTTTTATATGGAATAATTATGCTTTTATCTCATAAAGAAGGTTATTGTTATGCTGATAATAAATACTTAGGAAATTATCTTGGAGTAGGTCCAAGGAGAATATCAAGCCTATTAAAAGAATTAGAAGATAATAATTACATTATTATGGAATATAAACATAAATTTCAAAGAAAAATTTATATTAATGAAGAAAAGTTTACATCTGACCTACCTGAAGATTTTTTCTAATGGGTTAGATGTTTTTTTTACACTCAAAGGACATATAGTTCAATAATAATATAATAAAT